>JAEEGK010000267.1_pt1 | contig 130250 bp, 111 predicted proteins | sample 8958771 | NCBI WGS metagenome assembly JAEEGK01 (sample SAMN16246547, study PRJNA631951) | gut metagenome | biome: gut microbiome; feature: rumen; material: SC-attached | host: Bos | place: Iran: Karaj | collected 2018-10 | reverse complement strand
AGTAGCCGCGGATATAGGGCGATATTATTTGAAAAGTGGGACCAAAAGTGGGACCAAAAAAGAAAACCCGCTGATTTTCAGCGGGTTTTTGTGGTGCTGGGAAGAATCGAACTGCCGACACAAGGATTTTCAGTCCTTTGCTCTACCATCTGAGCTACAGCACCGTTGTGTTTTGGGACTGCAAATATAGGAACAGTTTGGGAATTCACCAAATATTTTTTCAAACACGTCCCCCGGTCCTGCGCCAGCGGCCCCGCTGGCCGGCCAGGAACACGCCCAGCAGGATCAGCGCCGAGCCGATGGCCCCGGCTGGGGTGAGGCGTTCTCCCAGCAGAATCATCGCCGTGATGAGCGTAAAGACCGGATTAAGATAAACATAGTTGGTGCAGGTGATATTGCCGAGCTTGGACATCACCAGGTTCCAGACCACGAAGCAGGCGAGGGAAGCCACGAGCCCGAGGAAGAGCAGATTGGCGATCACACGCCAGTCCCGCAGCGGCTCGAACGAGAAACCTTCCCCGCTCAGCAGGAAGGGAATGATGGTCAGCAAACCGTAGCCGAAAACCTTGCGCGTCGCGAAAACCGCCCCGTACTCCTCGGTCATCCTGCCCATGAACAGGCTGTAGAGCGCCCAGCAGAGCGCAGCGCCGACGGCCAGCAGATCACCCTTCAGCGAGACCTGCAGCCGCGAACCGTCAAAGAGCATCAGCGCCATCCCGCCCAGGGCCAGGATCGTGCCGCAGACCAGGGGGAAATCCGGCCGTACCGGCTCCAGCGCCGCAGCGAAACGATCCCGCCGCAGCCGCCGGTAGAGCATCGTCAGCAGCGCGGTCAGCAGCGGAGACACGCACACCAGGAAGGCCACGTTGCAGGCCTGGGTATAGGCGAGAGCCGTATTCTCCGTCAGGAAATAAAAGGAGCCACCCGTGATCCCCAGGAAGACGAACAGCAGCTCGTCCTGCCAATTGCGGCTCCGGAACCGGACCGGCCCGCGGGTGAGCGAAAGAGCCCAGATGCCCGAATAGGCCATGGTGAAACGGATGGCGAAAATCTCCGCCGGATCCAGTCCGGCGGAGATCAACTGCTTGGTACACACGAAAGTGACCCCCCACACGCCGACGACGGCGAGGGCCAGCAGATGCCAGAAGAACTTCGACCGGGCCACTTCCGAACCTCGCTAATACTCGTCCCAGCTCTTGATCGAGATCGACTCCAGCGGTTTGGCGCAGAAAGCCCGGATATAGGCGGTGGCGAGCCGGCTGTTGGTGATCAGCGGAACGTTGAAGTCAATCGCCGCCCGGCGCATCATATAGCCGTTGCTGAGCTCCTTGCGGGTGAAATTCTTGGGAATGTTGATCACCAGTTCCACCTGGTGCGAGCGGATCAGGTCCAGGGCCGCGGGGAAACCGTCATCGTGCTCGTTGGGCCAGAGGGCCCGCAGCGCCGGGACGCCGTTCTCGTTGAGGTAGCGGCAGGTGCCGCCCGTGGCGTAGATCGTATATTTCTTTTCCGCGAGCAGCAGGCAGGCGCGCAGCAGGTCCGCTTTCTGCAGCGGATTGCCGGAAGAGATGAGGATGGACTTCTGCGGGATGCGGTGTCCCACGGAAAGCATCGACTTGAGCAGGGCCTCGTCGAGGTTGTCGCCGATGCAGCCCACCTCGCCGGTCGAAGCCATATCCACGCCCAGCACCGGGTCCGCCTTGCCCAGTCGGGCGAAGGAGAACTGCGAACACTTGATGCCCACGTATTCCAGCTCGAAGGGATCGATGTCCACGCGCTCCGGCCGCTGGCCGAGCATACAGCGGGTGGCCAGATCGATCAGGTTGACTTTCAGCACCTTGGACACGAAGGGGAAACTGCGTGAAGCACGCAGGTTGCACTCGATGACCTTGATGTAGTTGTCGGTGGCGAGGAACTGGATATTGAAGGGGCCGGTGATGTGCAACTCCGCGGCGATGGCCGCCGTGGTCTTGCGAATCTTGGCCGCGGTGATGCCGTAAATCTTCTGCGGCGGGAACTGGATCGTGGCATCGCCCGAGTGCACGCCCGCGAACTCGATGTGCTCGGAGATCGCGTAGGCGAGCACCTTGCCGCCGTCGGCCACCGCGTCGCACTCCAGCTCCTTGCAGCGCTGCATGAACGAGCTGATTACGACCGGGTGCTCCTCGGAGACCTCCACGGCCATATCCAGGAACATCCGCAGATCTTCCTTGCTGTAGCAGACATTCATCGCAGCCCCGGAGAGCACGTAGGAAGGACGCACCAGCACCGGGAAGCCGACCTCGTCCACGAAACGGTCCACATCGGCCATCGTGGTAAGTTCGCTCCAGCGCGGCTGGTCGATGCCGAGCTTGTCCACGATCTGGGAGAACTTGTTGCGGTCCTCGGCGCGGTCGATATCGTGGGCCGTCGTGCCCAGGATGTGCACGCCGGCCCGCATCAGGGGCACGGCCAGGTTGTTCGGAATCTGGCCGCCAACGCTCACGATCACCCCGTAAGGCTTCTCCAGGCCGCAGATCTCCATGACGGTCTCGAAACTCAGCTCATCGAAATACAGCCGGTCGCAGACATCGTAGTCGGTAGAGACGGTTTCGGGGTTATAGTTGATCATGATGGCCTTGTAGCCGCTCTTGCGCAAGGTATTCAAGGCGTTCACGCCGCACCAGTCGAACTCCACGCTGCTGCCGATACGATAGGCGCCGGAGCCCAGCACGATGACGGTATTGGAGCCGTCCTCGAAACTGATGTCATCCACCTCACCGTTGTAGGTCATATACAGGTAGTTGGTGTTGGAGGGGAACTCCGCGGCCAGGGTGTCGATCTGCTTCACATACGGGCGCAGGCCCAGGAACGTGCGGTACTCCCGCACCTTGGCCTCCGGCACGCCCAGCACGCGGGCGATCTGGATGTCCGAGAAGCCCTGGCACTTGGCCTTCTGGAGCAGATCGAAGCCGATGTCGGTCAGTTTCTTGCAGGACTCGAGTTCCTGGTAGGTCTTCTCGATGTTGTCCAGCTTGTCCAGGAACCAGCGGTCGATCTTGGTCAGATCATAGATGCGGTTCGCAGAATAGCCAGCTTCGAAGGCGGCCGCGACGGCGAAGATGCGCATGTCCGTCGGATGGCGCAGCGCGTCGTCCAGGTCTTCCTTCTTGAACGGCTTGTTGCACACGAAGCCGTTGGCCCCCTGGCCGATCATGCGCAGGCCCTTCTGCATCGCCTCCTCGAAGGTGCGGCCGATGGCCATCACCTCGCCGACGCTTTTCATGCTGGAGCCGATCTCGCGCGAGACACCCTTGAATTTATTGAGGTCCCAGCGGGGGATCTTCACCACCACGTAATCCAGGGCCGGCTCGAAGAAGGCGGGCGTGGTCTTGGTCACGGTGTTCTTGAGTTCGTGCAGGCCGTAGCCCAGGCCGAGTTTGGCGGCGATGAAGGCGAGGGGATAGCCCGTGGCCTTGGACGCCAGCGCGGAAGAACGGCTCAGTCGGGCGTTGATCTCGATCACGCGGTAATCATCGCCGTCCGGGCTGAAGGCATACTGGATGTTACATTCACCCACGATGCCGATGTGCCGGACGATCTCGATGGCCTTCTTGCGGAGGAAATTGCATTCGTCGTTGCTGAGCGTCTGGCAGGGCGCCACCACGATACTCTCGCCGGTATGGATGCCCAGCGGATCGAAGTTCTCCATGTTACAGACGCAGATGCAGTTGTCGTAGCGGTCGCGCATCACTTCGAACTCGATTTCCTTCCAGCCGCGCAGGGACTTCTCCACCAGCACCTGCGGCGAGAAGGAGAAGGACTTCCGGGCCATGGCCTCCAGTTCTTCCTCGTTCTCGCAGAAGCCGGAGCCCAGGCCGCCCAGGGCGTAGGCGGCGCGCAGGATGACCGGATAACCCACCTCGCGGGCGGCGGCGCGGGCTTCCTCGAGATTCTCGGCGGCGTGCGACTTGATCGTCTTGACCTTGATCTCATCCAGGCGCTCGACGAAGAGTTCCCGGTCTTCGGTGTCGATGATGGCCTGCACCGGCGTGCCAAGCACCTGGACGCCATATTTCTCGAGCACACCGCTCTTGAACAGCTCCACGCCGCAGTTGAGCGCAGTCTGGCCGCCGAAGGAGAGCAGGATGCCCTGCGGTTGCTCCTTCTGGATGACCTTCTCCACGAAGAAGGGGGTCACAGGCAGGAAATACACCTTGTCCGCAACTTCCTCGGAAGTCTGGACCGTGGCGATGTTGGGATTCATCAGGACGGTGCTGATGCCTTCCTCGCGGAGGGCCTTGAGGGCCTGCGAGCCGCTGTAGTCGAATTCGCCGGCTTCGCCGATCTTGAGGGCGCCCGATCCGAGCACCAGTACTTTCTTTATGTTGGAGTCGATCATAACTTGGAAATAAAATCGTCAAAGATGAATTCGGTATCTTCCGGGCCGCTGGAAGCCTCGGGATGGAACTGGGCCGAGAAGAAAGGCTTGCTCGTGTGGCGTATGCCCTCATTGGTGCCGTCGTTCATATTGATGAAGAAAGGCTCCCAGTCGGCGGGCAGGGTGGCGTCGTCCACGGCGAACCCATGGTTTTGGGCGGTGATATAGCACTTGTCGGTGCCGCACTGGCGCACCGGCTGGTTGTGGGAGCGATGGCCGTATTTCAATTTATAGGTCTTGGCGCCGACGGCCAGGCCGAGCAGCTGGTTGCCCATGCAGATACCGCAGATGGGCTTGCCGGTCTCCATCGCCTTGCGGATGTGCTCCACCGTCACCTGGCAGTGCATCGGATCGCCCGGCCCATTGGAGAGGAACAGACCGTCCCACTCCAGCTGGTTGAAGTCGTAATCCCAAGGCACACGGATGACTTCCACCCCGCGGATCACCAGGTTGCGCAGGATCTGGTGCTTCACGCCGCAGTCCACCAGCACGACCTTCTTGTCGCCCTTTCCGTAACGGATGATCTCCTTGCAGCTTACCAGCGCAGCCTGATTGTCCTGGTGGGGGTCAGGCACGTCGAACGGACTCTCGTCGTCCGCAGGAACGATCTTGCCGAGCATCGTTCCCTCTTCGCGCAGGATCTGGGTCAGGAGGCGGGTGTCGATGCCGCAGATGCCGGGAATCTTCTGTGCCGCCATCCAGTCGCCGAGGCTCTGGACGGCGTCCCAGTGGCTGTAGTTCTCGCTATAGTCGGTCACGATCAAGCCGCGGATCCAGATTTTCTCAGACTCGAAACTCTTGATGATCCCGTAATCGTCCACTTCCATCGGCGGGATGCCGTAGTTGCCCAGGATCGGATACGTCAGGCAGAGGATCTGGCCAGAATAAGAGGGATCGGTAAGGCTCTCGGTGTAGCCCACCATGGCCGTGGAGAAGACCACCTCTCCGTCGCAGGGGCCATCGTAGCCGAAGCCCCAGCCCACCATGGTGCGTCCGTTCTGCAGGACGAGTTTCACTTTTTTGCGTGTTGCCATCTTGATATTGTTCTTTGCTTATTTCCATTTGGAAGCCGCGTCCATCAGCGCGGCGATCTTGTCGTTGCACAGATTGCCCAGGCTCCCCAGGTGCGTGTGGCCCAGGTCGGAGGCCTTCAGGTCCTTGGTTTCGCCCCCGCTGTAGCGGAAACGCCCCTCGTTCACCTCGATGCCCACCTGGCGGTAGGCGTCGCGGAAGGGGACCCCGGCGAGGGTACGGCGGTTGACCTCCTCCACGGTGAAAAGGTAGTCGTAGAGCGGATTGTCGAGGATGTCCGTGCGCACCTCGATGTGCGCGAGCATATAATCGCACATCTGCAGACAGGCGTGCAGATCCTCCAGGGCGGGGAAGAGGATGTCTTTGAGCAGCTGGGCGTCGCGGTGGTAGCCGTGGGGCATGTTGCTGCAGAGGAGGGCGATCTCGTTCTCGCAGGAGAGGATGCGGTTGCACTTGCCGCGCAGGATCTCCCAGACGTCGGGATTCTTCTTGTGGGGCATGATGCTGGAGCCCGTGGTCAGCTCGTCCGGGAAATGGATGAAGCCGAAATTGGGGCACATATACAGGCAGCAGTCCGCCGCGAACTTATTGAGCGTGAGCGCGATGCCACCCAGGGCCGAAGCCACGGTCCGCTCCGTGCGCCCGCGCTGCATCTGGGCGGCGACGCTATTGTAGACAGGGGAGGCGAAGTGGAGCAGGTCGGTGGTCATCTGCCGGTCCAGGGGGAAGGAATTGCCATAGCCCGCGGCCGAGCCGAGCGGGTTGCGGTCCACCACCTTCCACGCTCCGCCGAGGACGTTCATATCGTCCACGAGGGCCTCGGCATATGCGCCGAACCACAGGCCGAAAGAAGAGGGCATCGCCACCTGCATGTGCGTGTACCCGGGCAGGAGCACTTCTTTATACTGCTCGCTGAGGGCCTGCAGGGTGCGGAACAGGGTCAGGACCTCCTCGCGCACGGCAAGCAGTTCGTCGCGCAGGAAAAGTTTGATGTCCACGAGGACCTGGTCGTTGCGGGAGCGGCCGGAATGAATCTTGCCGCCCAGTTCTCCCAGCTCCCGGGTGAGCAGCAGTTCCACCTGCGAATGGATGTCTTCCACATCGGGTTCGAGTTCGAAATCGCCCGCCTCGATCCGTGCGGCGATGCGCTCCAGCGCGGCGGTCAGGACCGCACATTCGTCCTCGGTCAGCAGGCCGATCTGCGCGAGCATCCGGATGTGCGCGAGCGAACCCTGCACATCATAACGGGCGAGCCTGCGGTCGAGGACCCGGTCGTTCCCGACCGTAAAACGCTCCACGGCTTCCGTTGCGGAAGTGCCTTTATTCCAGAGAGTAGCCATATAGAGTCTCAATAAATGCTATATATCCATCTATCCCCTCCGAAATCTCGCGGGCGAGGATGTATTCGTCCGCCTTGTGGGAGCGGGCGGACTCGCCGGGTCCCATCTTGACCGCATCGCAGCCGATGCGCATCCAGTCGGAGGTCGTAGGCGAGGAATAGGTCTCGATGCCGAGCTGCGCCGCGGCGGCGAGCAGGGGAGAGCCGCTCTGCGTCGCAGAGGAGCGGTTGGCGAGATTGCGGGGGCTGAGCTTGCTGCGGCAGAGCGCCTGCAGTTCCTCCACGATCTCGGGGTTGGTGTACTGTTCGGTCGGGCGGATGTCCACGACGAAGCGGCATACGTCGGGAATCACATTGTGCGCCTGTCCGGCGGAAATCATCGTCACGTTGAGATGCACGTCGCCCATCAAATCCGAATGTCGCGTGAAGCGGTGCGAGCGCAGGGCCGCGATGTCGTCGAGGGCGATGTAGAGGGCGTTCACCCCTTCGCCGCGGGCCGCGTGGCCGCTCACGCCCTGCGCCTCGCCATCCAGCACCAGCAGGCCGCGCTCGCTGCTCGCGATGCGCATCCCGGTGGGTTCGCCCACGATGACCCGTTTCGGCATCGGCCAGGCCCCGCTGGAGGCGAAAAGCCCGTCGGGCGCGAAGAGCCAGCGGGCGCCGTCCGGCCCGGCCACCTCTTCCTCGCAGGAGAGGACCAGCATCAGGTTGAACGGCATCCGGGCGTCAAAGAAATGGCGGAACGCAGCGATCATCGACACTACACTTCCGCCATCGTCATTGGAGCCCAGACCGTAAATGATATCCGGGTCGTTGCCGGAGTCGAACGGGTCACGGGTATAGCCGCCGTTGGCAGGGACCGTGTCCAGGTGGGCGTCGAGGGCGAGGGTAGGCTTGGAGGGGTCGAATCGTCGGTTGAGGGCCAGCACGTTGCCCCGGACGATCTCGTGGGGGATTCCCCACGCATCGAGCGCCCCGCTCACGAGCGCGGCCACGGCGCCTTCCTCACCCGAACGGGAGGGGATGCGCACCATCTGCCGGAGCAGCTGTATGGAATCTTCCTTCAAGCTCATAACTTCAATTCGGTGCCGCCTGTCTCGGACAGGTCGGCGCTGCGTATCACGACTCCGGCCGCACCGTCCCGCAGAGCCCGGAACGCATTGTCGAGCTTGGGGATCATCCCCTCGGCGATGCGCCCTTCGGCCTGCAGCGTCCGGCAAAGCGCCGGGTCCAGGATCGGAATCACGCTGCTTTCGTCATTCCGGTCACAAAGTACGCCATTTTTTTCGAAACAATAAAATAGTTTTGCACCCAGCGCTACGGCAATCGCAGCGGCCACGGTGTCGGCATTGGTATTGAGCAGCTGCCCGGCGCCGTCGTGGTTGATCGCACTGAGTACGGGCACCAGCCCGCCGTCCAGCAGGCTGTGCAGGAACGGAGCGTTGACCGAAGCCGCCGTGACGTCGCCCACGAAGCCGAAATCCACTTTCGTCACCCCGTCGCTGAGGGTCTTGGGCGGGCGGCGCTTGGCAGTGAGCACGCCCCCGTCACAGCCGGCGAGGCCGATGGCGTTGCAGCCCAGCGCCTGCAGGCGGGAGACGATGTCCTTGTTGCACCAGCCGGCATAGACCATCGTCACGACCTCGAGCGCGGCCGCGTCGGTGACGCGCCGCCCCTCGATCTTGACGGGCTCCTGGCCCAGGGCCTTCTGCACCTGGCTGGCCCGCACGCCGCCCCCGTGGACGAGCACTTTCGGCCCCTCCAGCGCGGCGAATGCGCGGCAGAAACGATCCAGCGCCGCCGGATCGTCCACGACATTGCCCCCGACCTTGTAGACGCTGATCATAGGCTCTCGAGCATGCGTTTCATCACCACCTGGGCGGACACGACGCGGTTGGCCGCCTCCGGGATCACCAGGCTCCGCGGGGAGTCGATCACCTCGTCGGACACGATCATATTGCGCCGCACGGGCAGGCAGTGCAAGAAATAAGCATTGTCCGTCACGGCCATGTGCTTCGCGTCCACGGTCCAGCTCATATCCTTGCTGAGGACCTGGCCGTACTGGGCGGGATTCGTGACCCCGGGGCAGGACCAGTTCTTGGCATACACGAAATCCGCCCCTTCCAGGGCCTTCATCTGGTCATACTCCACGCGGGCGAGACCGACGAAAGCGGGGTCGAGTTCATAGCCGCGGGGATGCGTGATCACGAAGTCCACGTCCGCCGCATTCATCCATTCAGCGAAAGAGTTCGGGACGGCCTGGGGGAGAGCCCGCGGGTGCGGGGCCCAGGTCATCACCACCTTGGGACGCGGCTTGGTGCGGTATTCCTCGATGGTGATCAGGTCCGCGAAAGCCTGGCAGGGATGCACGGTGGCGGACTCCAGGCTGATCACCGGCTTGCCGCCATAGTCGATGAACTGGCGCAGGACAGTCTCGGAATAGTCGTATCCGCGGTCCGTCAGGCCCGCGAAAGAACGGATGCCGATCAGGTCGCAATAGGAGGTCATCACCGGGATGGCCTCGCGCAGATGCTCGGACTTGTCGCCGTCCATCACCACGCCCATCTGCGTCTCCAGCTTCCAGCTGTCCTGCCCGATGTTGAGCACGATGGGATTCATCCCCAGGTTCAGCGCGGCCTTCTGGCTGCTCAGGCGGGTGCGCAAGCTGCTGTTGAAGAAGACCAGCATGATGGTCTTGTCCGTTCCGAGATGCTTCCAGGCGAAGGGGGTGGCCTTCACCTGCCGGGCTTCCTCGAGCGCTGCGCCGAGGTCGCCGATATCGCTGACGTGGAAGAAGGATTTCATTGCGCGAGAACTTCGTTGAATGCTTGCAGGAAACGGTCCGCCTCGGCCTGCGTGAGGCAGAGCGGGGCGAGCAGCCGTATCATATTCGTTCCGGCCACGCCGGTAAAGATGTGCTTGTCGTAGAGGAGCGCCTTCCGCAGGGGAGCGACGCTCTCGTTCATCTCGATGCCGAGCATCAGGCCGCGACCGCGGACCTCCTTGATGCGCGGGCTCTGCGGGAGATGGGCCTTGAGGTATTCGCCCACGACGCGGGCGTTCTCCACCAGGTCCTCCTGCTCGATGATGTCCAGCACGGCGAGGGCCGCCGCGCAGGCGAGGTAATTGCCCCCGAAAGTGGTGCCGAGCATACCCTTGCGCGGCCGGAATGCCGGGGAGATCAGGATGCCCCCGCAGGGGAATCCGTTCGCGATGCCCTTGCCGAGGGTGATGATGTCGGGCCGGATACCCGCCCACTGGTGGGCGAAAAATTTGCCCGTGCGTCCGTAGCCGCTCTGCACCTCGTCGAGGATGAGCGCGGCGTGGTAGTGCTCGCACAGGCGGGATAGATGCTGCAGGAAGCCCGGCTCGGGCACGTGGATGCCCCCGCAACCCTGGATACCCTCCACAATTACGGCCGCGACGCCCCCCTTGGCGAGTTCGTCGGCGACGGCCGTGCCGTCGTTCAAGTCACAGAAGGTCACGCGGTGGTGGGCATTGAAAGGGGAGATGATCGCCGGGTTGTCCGTCAGGGCCACGGCGCCGGAAGTGCGGCCGTGGAAACTGCGCCGGAAGGCAATGATACGGTCCTTGCCGGTGTGGAAGGAAGCCAGCTTGGCGGCGTTCTCGTTGGATTCCGCACCGCTGTTGTCGAGGAACAGGCTGTAATCCTCATAGCCGCTGACCTCGCCGATGCGCTTCGCCAGCTGCTCCTGCAGGGGGTTGCGCACGCTGTTGGAGTAGAAACCGATCCGGTCCAGCTGCTCCTTCAGGGCGGCCACATAATGCGGATGGCAGTGGCCCACGGAGATCACGGCGTGCCCGCCGTAAAGGTCGAGGTATTCCTGCCCCTTGTCGTCCCAGACGGTGCATCCGCGCGCCCGCACGGGCGCCACGTCAAAAAGGGAATAGACATCGAAAAGTTCCATCGCTCGCTAGAATGCTGATGCCTTCAGCTTCAGGCCGGAAGTCTCCGGAATTCCGAAAATCAAGTTCATATTCTGGACCGCCTGTCCGGAGGCCCCTTTGAGAAGGTTGTCGATCACCGAACTGACCACGAGGGTATCGCCGTGCTTCTCCAGCGCGAGGAGGCACTTGTTGGTATTGACCACCTGCTTGAGATCTACCGGCGTGTCGGACACGAAGGTGAAAGGCGCATCGGCGTAGTAGTCCTTGTACAGGGAGAGTGCCCGGGCGCCGTCGAGCGGGCAGTCCAGGGTGATGCTCGCGAAGATGCCCCGGGCGAAGTCGCCCCGCATCGGCACGAACTGGATCGAAGGAGGACAACACTTCCTGTCATCCTGAGCGAAGCGAAGGATCTCTCCGAGGTTGCGGCAGATTTCCTTCAGATGCTGGTGCTCGAAGACCTTGTAGGTCGAGAGATTGTCGCTGCGCCAGCTGAAATGAGTGGTCACCGAGGGCTTGACCCCCGCGCCCGTCGAACCCGTGATCGCGGTCACGTGGACGGTCCCGGAGAGCAGGCCGGCGTCCGCGAGGGGCAGCAGCCCGAGCTGGATGGCCGTGGCGAAACAGCCGGGATTGGCGATCTTGTCGGCGCAGCGGATCTTGTCCCGCTGCCATTCGGGCAGGCCATAGACATAGCCTTCGGATTCGTCGCGGTAGTCCTGCGCGAGGTCCACTACCTTCAGGCCGGCGGGGCAGGGGTTCTGCTCCCAGAACTCCCGGCTCTTCCCGTGCGCAGAGCAGAGGAAAAGCACGTCCACGGCATCGAGGTCCCAGTTGTCACTGAAACGCAGATCCGTCTCGCCCAGCAGGCCGCTGTGGACGGCGTGGAGGGGATTGCCGGCGTTGCTGCCCGAGTGCACGAAGACGATCTCCGCCTCCGGGTGATTCACCAGGATGCGTATCAACTCGCCCGCCGTGTAGCCGGCGCCGCCGATAATGCCGACCTTAATCATCGCCCTTGAATTCTTCCGGGTGATTGCCGTAATAGACACGCAGCGGCGTGGACGTGACCTTGATGAAGCCCTTGGCCTCCGCGGCCGTCCAGCCCCGCTGGGTCTCGCCGTACTCGCCGAGCTTGCTCTTGAGCAGATCGTCGGGGGAGTCCACGCCCACGGTGGAGAAACCGTAGGGGCGGAGTTCGAGGGTCACGGTGCCGTTCACGTTGCGCTGGCTGCTCTCGAGCATCGCCTCGATGTCCCGCATCACGGGCTCGAGATACTGGCTCTCGTGCAGGAACATCCCGTACCAATTCGCGACCTGGTCTTTCCAGTATTGCTGCCACTTGGAGAGGGTGAATTTCTCCAGGAATTTATGGGCCCCGATGATGAGCATCGGCGCGGCGGCTTCGAAGCCCACACGGCCCTTGATGCCGATGATCGTATCGCCCACGTGCATATCGCGGCCGATGCCGTAGGAAGCTCCCACGGCCTCCACGGCCTGGATGGCGGCGATCTTGTCGGTGTATTCCACGCCGTTCACGCTCTTCAGTTCACCCTTCTCGAAGCCCAGGCTCAGGATCTCGGAGCCGGTCTTGGAGACCTGCTTGAGGTAGGCGCTCTCGGGCAGGCCCTGCTTTGAATCGAGGATCTCGCCGCCGCAGATGGAAGTGCCCCAGATGCCGACGTTGTAGGAGTATTTGAGCTTCGCGAAATCGGCATTGAAGCCGTGGGCGTTGAGATAGTCCACCTCGTCCTTGCGGGAGAGGTTGCCGTCGCGGGTGAGGGTGATGATCTCCATCTGGGGGCACATCACCAGGAAGGTCATATCGAAACGGACCTGGTCGTTGCCGGCACCGGTGGAGCCGTGGGCGATGGCGTCCGCGCCGATCTCGTTGGCGTAGCGGGCGATGGCCATACCCTGGAAGATGCGCTCGGAGGATACCGAGATGGGATAGGTGCCGTTGCGGAGCACATTGCCCCAGATCATATACTTGAGGCTCTTGGCGTAGTATTCCTGCGTGACGTCGAGGGTCACATATTTCGTGGCGCCCAGCTTGTAGGCGTTCTCCTCGTTGGTGCGGAGCTGCTCGGGGCTGAATCCGCCCGTGTTGGCACAGGCGGCGTGGACCTCATAGCCTTTTTCTTTGGCGAGGTACATCACCGTGTAGGAGGTATCCAGACCGCCGCTGAACGCGACCACGACCTTCTTTTTCTTTTCCATAAAATATCTTTTTAGCGATCCAAAATGTCTTTTAGCGATCCTTTGTCATTTTGAGCGAAGCGAAAAATCTATTCCCCCGGCGAATGGATCTCCAGGTGCTCCTTGGGATCATAGAGCAGGCCGGTGCAGATGCACATCTTGTAATCGTGGCTCTGCAGGATGTCGAAATGCCGGCAGCCCTCGCAACCTTTCCAGAACTCCGGATCGTCCGTCAGCTCGGAGTAGGGGACGGGGCGGAACCCGAACTCGTAGTTCATCTTCATCACCGCAGCGCCCGTGGTGATGGAGAAGATCTTGGCATCAGGGAAGAGCTTGCGGGACAGGATGAAAGTCTGCTCCTTGATGCGCTTGGCAATGCCCTGGCCGCGGAACTGGTGGGCCACGATGAGGCCCGAATTGGCCACGAAGCTCTTGCCGCCCCAGGACTCGATGTAGGAGAATCCGGCGAACTCTCCCTCATCGGTCAGGGCGATCACCGCCTTTCCGGCGAGCATCTTCTCGATGATGTACTCCGGCGTACGTTTGGCAATGCCGGTCTTGCGTTCCAGGGAAGAAATGTAGATCTCCTGGCAGATCGCTTCCGCATAGCGGGTGTGGCGCTCATCGGCCACCATAACTTGAACGTTCATTACTATACAATATGGCCCCTAATGGCAAGACAAACCGAGATTGTCAATTGCAATTATTGAGGCGAAAATTCTGAATTGGGATATATATCGAATTTCCGGGGATGTGGGAGGGTTCTACGCCTCCTATCTTCGGTCTCGACGGGAAATCTGATAATACACACACTGCATAACTTGGACAAAGATAGTAAAAAAATTCAAAAAACACCCAAACCACCCAAAAAACTCACCACCGACCCGCCAAACCTCATCCAAGCCCTCTCAACCACCGCCATCCTTGTCATCCTGAGCACAGCGAAGGATCTATCGGCCTTGACCCGGGATCTTCAATCCTATGATACCTCCAGGTTCCCGAGGTGTCCCTAAATCTACTAGACCACGGGAGTTTTAGGCCTTTTTCTCCCGAGGTGTCCTGGTTTCAAGGACGTTACGGGAGATCTTGTATTCCCAGTCCCTCCTCCCGGGTCAGCCAACCCGTCATTCTGAGCGCAGCGAAAGATCTACCCCCTCATCCCGGGTCCGACCCGGGATCTCGAAGCCATCCTCCAAAACAGGTGTCCACAAAAACGTCATTCTACGCGTTATTTGTGGATACCTATCGGGTTTTTGGGTCGATATTGTAGGTTTCAGGGGATAGGTAGCCAGTTATTATGCACCAGATGGCGATTTTCTGGACACCTATCTACAAATGGACTCAACTTTTCTTGTTCCGGGAGCGCTAGGCCCCCTCTCCGCTCCCGGCTCAGATGCCGCTGGTGCCTCTATCTGGTTCGGGCCGTCCTGCAGGGCGAGCGGGGGCGGCTGAGAGCCCTCCAAAGCTCTCAGCCCGCCTCCCGCTAAGCGCCGAGCCGAACTTGAGGGGGCGCTGCCCCCTTATCCGCTCACTGCGTTTCACTCCGTTCGCTACCCCCGCGGCTCCCGACCTACCGACATCGCGCTTCGCGCTCCGTCCCGGTCTCCGCCGGGCGGTCTGAGGACCGCCTTCCGAGGCGCTGGCGCCCCCGAGGACTGCCATCGGCTCTGAAGTCCGGCTAGCCAACCAACCACGGCGGGAGCCGCCGAGCCTCGCATCCGCGAGGCGGCGACCGCCCGAGCACCGCCGCCGTCGGGCGGCCCTGGCGGGGTGAGAATCGGGCTCTGGCACACCCCGACGGAGCGAAAACCAAGCGGCGGGGTGAGAATCGGGCTCTGGCGCACCCCGGCCGAGAGAAAAGCAGGCGGCGGGGTGGGAATCGGGCTCTGGCGCACCCCGACGGGTAGACCGGCCTCCCGGGCCTGCGGCGATCAGCGAGGCCCGACGTCAGCGCGCAGGCCCGGGAGGAGCGGGCTGCCACGACGGGGGATGTAGATCCTTCGCTTCGCTCAGGATGACAGGGAGGCGCTCAGGATGACAGGGGGGCGCTCAGGATGACAGGGGCGGGTGGCGGATTTTGGGGAAGTGTAAGGTTTTTCAGATTTTTCTGTAACTTTGGGGGTTATTATGATTGTGCTATGACACTTGCGTTAGAATTGTCCATCCGCCTAGTCGTCGCCGGCCTTCTCGGCGCAGCCATCGGCTATGAACGCGAACTCCGATCCAAGGGAGCCGGTATCCGCACCCACGTCCTCGTCGCCCTGGGCTCCGCCCTCTTCATGATCATCTCCCAATACGGCTTCGCAGGAGCCGATCGCTTCGACGCAGCCCGCGTCGCCGCCGGCGTAGTCGGCGGCCTGGGTTTCCTCGGCGGCGGTATCATCATGAAGAACAAACACGTCAGCGGCCTGACTACCGCGGCCGGACTCTGGGTCACCGGCGCCATCGGCCTGAGCGCCGGCTGCGGCCTCTACTGGATGGCCGGCCTCTGCGCCATCCTGGTCCTCGCCAGCCTCGAAGCCCTGCACTTCTACACCATCCGCGTCGGAGAACGCGAAGCCCGTGCCGTCTTCTCCGCAGCGGACCGCAAAGCGCTGATCCAGGCCCTCGAAACCCTGGGCAAGGAAGTCTCCGACTGCTCCCTGTCCCGCCAGGGCGAACGCTACCGCCTCGAGACCCAGCTCCGCATCAAGAAGAAAGAGACCACCGTCCAGCTGCTGGAGCGCCTCAACGCCCTGCCCGACGTTGACCTCGACAGCGTCGAATAATATCACAAATCAATGAAAGACAGCAACAAACAACTTATCTGGTGGCTCAGCGCCCTGGCCCTGGGCGTCATCCTGGGCATCCTCCGCTGGGAGCCCGTCCTCGCCGTCTGCGACTTCATCGCCACCATCTATACCCGGCTCTTCCAGTTCCTCGCCGTCCCCACGGTGGCCCTCGCCATCCTCACCACCCTGATCAGTTTCGGGCGCCAGAAAAGCACCCGCCGCATCTTCACCCACACCCTCACCTACACCCTGCTTACCACCTTCCTCGCGGCCCTGGTGGGTCTGGGACTCTATCTGTTGATCGCCCCGACCCCCATCCCGAAAGAAATGATTGCCGGCGGCGCCGCCGTCGAGGGAGAGGGGAGTTTCTACAACCATATCATCTCCGTCGTCCCCGACAACCTCATCCAGCCCCTGCTCTCCGGCAACGTCCTGAGCATCCTGCTCATCGCCGCGGCCTTCGGCCTCGCCATCTGCTTCATGCCCGACTCCGAGCGCAAGAGCGTGCTGGTCAATGGTATCGAGGGCCTGCAGGAAGTCTTCTACCGCCTCATCCGCGCCCTCATCAAGACCCTCCCGCTGGGCATCGTGGCCTTCGCCGCCCAACTGAGCTCCCAGCTCGCCGGCGGCCTCATCCTGGGCTCGCTCGGCCGCTGGGCCGCCGTCATCCTGATCGGCAACCTCGTCCAGTTCGCCGTGGTCCTGCCGCTCATCCTGCTCGTCCGCGGGCTCAACCCGCTGAAGGTCTTCCGCGCGATGAGTCCCGCCGTGGTGATGGCCCTCTTCACCAAGAGCTCCGCCGCCACCCTGCCCGTCACCCTCTCCTCCGCCGAGAACCGGCTGGGCGCTGACCCCAAGGTCGCCCGCTTCGTACTCCCGATCTGCACCACCATCAACATGAACGGCTGCGCGGCCTTCATCCTGGTGACCTCGCTCTTCGTGATGAGTTGCGGGGGGATGGACCTGAGCATCTGGCAGATGTTGCTCTGGGTGCTGATCTCCGTGATCGCCGCCGTGGGCAACGCCGGCGTGCCGATGGGCTGCTTCTTCCTGACGCTCTCCCTGATGACGGGAATCGGAGCGCCGGTGGAAGTGATGGGCCTCATCCTGCCCATCTACACGGTCGTGGATATGGTGGAGACGGCCGAAAACGTCTGGTCCGACTCCTGCGTCTGCGCAATGACCGACAAGGACCTGCGGGAAGCGAAAGACTAGCGGCTCAGTCCTTCTTCCGGTACAGATAAATACTCCCGGCGATCAACACGGCCACGATCAGGAAGACGAAGGCCGTGTTGAAGGCATCGCCGTAGCGGATCTTCAGCAGGAACACGCCGTAGTTGAGCGCGAACAGCACAGCTCCGCCCAAAACGCTGACGCCCAGCGCCTGCAGCGTGCCGGAAGGATTCTCTTTCCAGCTTTTCTTCCGCACGATGTTCCGGACGGTCGCACCCACGGGGATCAGGCCGATGAGAACGGCCGCCGCCAGCGCCAGCGTCTTCTTGGTCCGGGCGGCCTCCTCGGCCTCCTGCGTCTGCCGCTCCGCCTCCTCGAAACGATCCAGGATCGCCTGGGTCTCCGGCGTAATATACTGCTGATAAAGCTCTTCCGGCGTCTGCGCAGCGGCGAGCCCGCCGATCAGAATCGTCAATAATAGCAATCTTTTCACGGCGCAGACTCGCTATCGGTACCAAATTGAATTGGGGTCGTTCTCGCTGTACTTCCGGCGGACGACGAGTTCCCCTTCCCGGTTCGGCATAGCCAGTTTCGGAGCACAGCCGACGGCCAGCGTCAACACCTTGAGCGCCTCGCTCTGGACACACACCATTTCAAGCTGGTAATTCGCCGACAGATCCAGCTCCTGGACCTCGCTGTCGCCCAGCCAGACCTGCTTCAGATGCGGGAATTGCTTCAAGTCGGCATAGCTGCCCACCTCGAAAATGTCAATGCGGTAGGGGGTCAGGTTCAGCACCTCCAGCGCATCGGCCTCCTCGCGGCTCAGCACGCCGTCTCCATTGCGGTCCCCGGACTTGAGCGCGCACTTCTCCACGCCCTTATCCACGAAAGTCACGCGGTCCTGGCGTCCCGCAGAAAAGAACAGGGCGGACGCCATCAAAACTACAAGAATCGTTTTCATCATCATTCGAATTCAAAATAAGCGGTAGTAAGGATCTGCCGGCTGTCGCCCGGGAGGACGGCATCGTTCTCCTTGAGGAAGAATTCAGCCAGCAGGATGTCAGGGATGGCCGTCTGCTCCTCATAAGCCACGAGGACGACGATCATATTGCCCTCCTTCAGTGCGGCCTCGGCCACGGGAGCCCCCTGATAAGCGGTCCACGCAGGCCCTTCCTGCGGCACATACCGATCCAGGAAAATCGGATACGTATCGTCCCAGCCGTCGGGCAGGTAGAAGACCATCTTGTAGCGGGACGAAGTGTCGGAGCCGGCATACAGGACATCCGAGATGACCGTATAGCCCTTCTGGCTTCCGTCCTCGAAGGCGAGCAGACTGAGGAAAGTCTCGCCCTTGGACAGATCGGTGAAATAGTTCTTCTCCCCGCCGCCGCAAGCGGAGAAGAGCAGCAGGACGGCCGCAAAAACAATCAGGAATCGTTTCATTATCTCATTCATTTATTGTTGTTTCCAAGCTGCGTGGGCCTCATCGGCCGAAGCATAGGTGCCGCCTACGCGGCGGAAACCCTTGCCAATCAGGGCGTATCGGCCCTCGCGTATTTTGATGACATAATAGGAGCCCCGGTCACTGTTGTAGCACCGGATGTCTTCCATCCTGTCGGAATTCCTACCGCCCACATCAAAGAAAAGACTCCCGCCCTGCCAGTTGTAAAGCGTTGCGCGGGCCCCGTTATCCATCCTGGCAATAACAGCATCATCATAGTACTCCAGTTGCTCTCCTTCTGCAATTGTCTGCCCTTTGTCATTGTACAGCCGGGTTTCTTTGGCAAATACTTTTCCTTCCCAGGATGGATCCTGACTCCACGAAATGACAGGATGGCCATCGACCCGCAAGGGGAGAACTTCGATATTGTAGCCCCTTACCACCAGAATGCCGTCGATGGTCTTGACTACCTTATAGCCACCGGAAAACTCCATCACGACGAGGCTCCCTTCCGCCTCCAGACGGACATCCTGCGGCGAAGCCATTTTCCCGACACTGTCTTCTGTGTCATTCATCACGCTCCCGGTGTACTTTCCGCTCTCCTGGTTACGCTGCATCACCATCCACAGCGTCTTTCCTTCGGGCGTGCGTTTCCCCAGAATGACCGTACCCCCGGGCGTATTGCTATATCGCTCAATATCATAATCCGACAGGAAGTCGAGGTAGCCCAGGCGCTTCACCCGCCGCAGCTCATCCATATCAACCTCACCCCAGGGATGCTGCGCGGAGATGCTCTGGGGTTTCTCATAGACAATGTCGTGCTCGTTGATGCCGGAGAACTCGGGTGCGGGCTGCGCCAGCGGACAGGGAATCAAGGGCGCGCTGACGCTGACGGCGGGCTTTTCCGGCGCGGGGGTATAGTCCTTCAGTTTGGTGCTGGGCTTCTCGGCGGCGACCGGTTCAGGGTCGGGCTTCGGGACGCTCACCCCGCGCATCGCGTGGATCTTGTCCATCCCGGAAGTGGTCCCGAGCATCAGGGTCACCACATTGTCCCGCAGGCGGATCGCGTCCCATTCCCGCCCGGCATGCATGGCATCCTGCCAGAGTTTGTACGTCTTGCCGATAATGCAGTCGGCAGCGTGATGGGTCCCTTCACCTCCGCAGTAGTCGCAATGCGTCCGGAGCAGGAGTTCGTAGTATTCATCATTGGTCAGCGGTTTCCCTTCGATCAGACCGAAAGAATGGCTGTCGGAGTAGGCCGAGGATCCCCAGGAAGATTCGGATTCGTGGTTGTGGGAAGACTCCGTTTCGGGTTCGACATACCACTTGCATCCGGGTTTGTGGTCCGAGGGCTCGAGAAGCCGCCCATAGACCGTCACGCCGCAATCGGGGCAGGTCTGGCTCACGATTTTCACGTTCTGCCCGCCGGCCGGCAGGAGGGCCAGCGACAGCAAAACAGCCAGCAAAGAAAGCATTTTCTTCATAGAAAAAGATTTTTGACAAAGATACCTTTCACCGGATTCATCCTTGTGGTGGAATCCGCCACAACAGAACAAATAACCGAGGTTATTCCGGTGGGAATTGATATATTTGCGACAAGATGCGTCCTTTCTCCGTCATATTCACGCTGCTGCTCGCCGTCAGCTTGAATGCCCGCTCCGCGCCGGGCGGGACGGAGCCTTTCCGGCCCCGCTTTGTCAACTATCTGTCGGCCGAAGGACTGCCTTCCAACACGGTGTACGCCATCGCGCAGGATGCGGACGGCGCCCTGTTGGTGGGCACGCGGGGCGGCCTGAGCCGCTTTGACGGCGAAGCATTCCGGACCCTGATTCCCGGCAGGCGCATCACCGCCCTGGCCGTGGACCCCCGCAACAGGATCTGGGCCGGCACCACCGAAGGACTGCAGGTGCTGGAGATGCCCGGACAGGCGGTGGCCGAAGCCTACCGGGGCGGCAACATCCGCGCCCTCCTGGCAGACTCCGACGGATACGTTTGGGCGACGGTGGGGGACAGCCTGCTGGTAAAACTCTCCTTCTCACCGGAGGACGGCATCCGGGAAGAGCAGCGGACCCTTTATGACAAACGCTACAACGAAGGCGACTATCCCTATTATCAGATATTCGAAGACAGCGCCGGGACGCTCTGGCTGGGCGGACGCATTGTCAGGACACAATTCGTCGCGGACCGGGACCGTCCCCAGGCCCGCCTCCGCTACACAGAAGGCCACTGCTCAGGCAGTTACGCCGAACTCGGCGGCACGCTCTATGCTTTCGACGACGGCCGGAGTACGCTGAACACTTTCGGCGAGACGGACGTGATCGACCACGGGCGGCTGCCCATCTCCCACGCCCGCCTGCTCGCGGACAGGGAGGGCCGGCTCTGGGCCGCCGGCTCCTATGGACTGGGCCTGGTCGATCCCGGAAGCCCGGAAGCGACCCGGGTATTCACCCACGACCCGGAGGACCCCGCCAGCCTCTCTTCCGGCGAACTCTACTGCCTCTTCGAAGACCGCCAGGGCAACCTCTGGACGGGCGGGGACAACGGCCTGTCGGTGCTCTGCCCGGGCCTGCAGCAGGTGCAGACGATCTCGACCGCCCAGGTGACCGCCCTCCTGCAGACCCGGGACGGAAAACTCCGGATCGGGACCCACGACGAGCGCATATCCAGCCTCTATGAGGATAGGGAAGGGGCCCTGTACATCGGCTATTGGAACAATACCGGCTTCGACATCGTCCAGAACGGGAAACGGCGCCACGGCAAGATCAGCGGCCCCATCGACCCGCAACAGCACATCGTGGCCTGGGAAGACCGCAGCCACTACAACTGGATCGCAGACTTCCTGGAGAGCCGCGACGGCCGCTTCTATGTGGTCTCCTGGGAGGGCGTCGGCATCAACGAATGGGACCGCAACAGCGGCCGGACCCTGCCGCCCGAATGGCTGAGTCCGTTCTTCTATCCGCAGCCCCCGGCCGACTCCGCCATCTACCTGAGTTCCCGGCTGGGAAGCCGGCTCATCGAGGATGCCGACGGAAACCTGGCCTATGGCACCACGGAGGCGGGCCTCAATCTCATCGACAAGGATACCAGGCTGGTTACCAAATACTTGCCAAACCCCTTGGACAGCCTCTCCATTCCGGACAACTATGTCACGGACCTCTGCCTCGCCCCGGACGGAACGCTCTGGGCAGCCACCCGCGCGGGACTCTGGACGCCGGGGCGGGCACCGCTGTTCAAAGGCAAACTGGTCCAGTCCGTCCGCGCCGACGCCAAGGGGCGCCTCTGGGCCGGAACGGAAGAGGGCCTGTACTTCGTGGACACCGACGGCAGCATCGGGCGGGTGCCCAAAGAACTGGGCTTCCCCTCGGATGTTTTCGGCGAAAAGACCGCCTGCATCCTCTCCGACGGCCGCCTGGCATTCGGCGGCCTCGAGGGCGCGGCGCTTTTCCATCCCGACAGCCTGCTCGCCATCCGCACGGCAGGCAATCTGCCCCTGCAGCTACTGATCCGGCACCGCTACCGCCTCAGCGGGGGAGCGTGGACACCCGGCCGCTTCTCCGGCCTCCCGGAGGGCATCCAGCCCGGGCGCCACATCCTCGAGGAACAGGACTCGGACCTCTTCGGCCGCTGGGAAAAGGGCAGTTCCGCCATCCGCGAAATCCGCGTCCCGCTGCCCCTGTGGCTGCGCTGGCCCTTTCTGCTGCTCTACCTGCTGCTGATCGGCGCCCTCGTGTGGACGATCATCCGCCAGCGCGAACGCCGGCTGCTGATGGCGCAGCTGGACACCCGCAACCGCTTCTTCTCCATCATCTCCCACGACCTGCGGAACCCCGTCTCCGGCAACCGCTTGCTGGCCCGGCAGCTGCTGGAGCAGGCCGAACGCCTCAGCCCGGCGCAGCTCAAAGAGGGGCTGCAGGCCCTGAGCGCCTCGGCCGAGAACACCGGCGCCCTGCTGGAAAACCTCCTGCTCTGGTCCCTGAACCAGAAGGGGATGCTTGAGCCGGCCATGCGCGAAGAGAAGCTTGCGGAACTGGCCGCCGAGGCCGCCGGGAGCGTGCAGAGGAGCGAGCTCATCGAGATCGACATCCCGCCCACACTGACCGTGCGCACCGACCGCAATATGCTGCTGACCTGCCTGCGGAACCTGCTGGACAATGCCGTGAAAGTCACGCCTCCGGGCGGGAAAGTGCGGCTGAAGGCCCGGGAGAAGACCATCACCATCACGGACGAAGGCCCGGGGATGAAAGAAGGTGCCGCCTGGGGCCACGGGCTGGGCCTGGTCATCACGCGCGAACTCCTCGGCAAGATGGGGGCTGAAATGCAGACCCGGAACCTGCCCGGAAAAGGACTTGAGATAACGATCGACTTATGATAAACGTACTGCTCATTGAAGACTCAGCCGTCTTTGTGATGGGGCTCAAACTGACGCTCTCCTCCGATCCCGCCTTCGGCTCCGTCGAACACGTCTCTTCTCCCGGCGCCGCCGTGGCCTTTCTGAACGCCCATCCGGAGACGCACGTCGCGGTGGTGGACATTTCGCTGGAAGCGGAAACGGACGGCCTGACCCTGCTGGGCATCTTCCGGGAAGCCTTTCCCACCGTGCGCTCGCTGGTCCTGTCGCACTACAAGAAACCAGCCTACATCCTCAAGGCCATCAGCTCCGGCGCCGCGGCTTACCTGGCCAAGGATTCCGCCCCCGAATCCATCATCCGGGCCATCTGCGACGTCGCGGACGGCAAATGCCTGTTCTTCGGCGAGACGATCAACGAAGCGGAAATCCTGCGACTCTTCGGCGGTGCGCAGAACCTGTCGGCCCGCAAGCCCATGGGCCTGACGCCCAGGGAGTTGGAAGTACTCCAGCTCACCACCTCCGGCTACAGCAACACCCAGATCGCCTCGGCCCTGGAGATCACCCTCAACACCGTGGACAGCTACAAAGAGCGTATCAAAGGAAAATTCGGCCTGGACAGCATCGTGGAATGCGTGGCCCACGCCGTGGCGGACGGCATCGTGAACGTCTAGGCGCGCAGGGCGCCCCGCAGCGATTCCAGGGCCGCGCGCAGATTCTCCCGCGGGCACCCGACATTCAGCCTCATAAAACCTTTGCCCTCGTCCCCGAAGACGGTCCCGTCATTCAGCGCGAGGCGGGCCTTGTTAACGAACAGGTCCACGAGCGCGGGTTGCTCCAGCCCCAGCTTGCGGCAGTCCAGCCATACCAGGAACGACGCGTCCGGGCGCACGGCGCGGATCTGCGGCAGGTTCTCCCGCAGCCAGCCGTCCACGAAGTCCACGTTGCCCTGCACATAATCCAGCATCTCGGAGCGCCAGACCTTGCCTGCGGGCGTGTAGGCCGCACGCGTGGCCTCGGCCGAAAAGATGGGCGGGTAGTCCGTCTCGTTGGACTCCAGGTAGGTGAAGAAAGGCTCCGCCAGCGCGGGATTCTGCACGATGACATACGAACTCACCACGCCGGCGATATTAAAGGTCTTGGAGGGGGCCATGAAGGTGATGGCGCAGCGAGCCGCCGCCTCGCTCACCGAGGCGAAAGGATGGTGCTTCCGGCCGCCCAGGACCATCTCGCAATGGATTTCGTCCGAGACGACGATGAGGCCGTGCCGGTCGCAGATCTCCGCCAGCTCGCGCAGCGTCTCCTCCGGCCAGACCGTCCCGCCGGGATTCTGGGGATTGCACAGGATCATCATCCGCGTGCGCCCGTCGATCTTGCGTTCCAGATCCTCCAGATCCATCTCGTAGCGCCGCAGGAAGCCCTCTTCGTCATAAACGGGCCGCAGGGAATTGTTCACCACCTCGAAACCGCTCATCTCGGTGACGATGCGGAAAGGGTGGTAGACCGGCTTCTGGATGATCACCTTGTCGCCGGGCTGCAGGAAGCAGCGCTGCGCAAAGCCGAAACCCTTGACGATCCCGGGCACATAGCGGAACTGCTCCGCGGGCACCTTCCAGCCGTGCAGATCCGCTACCCAATCGGAAATGATCTCGAAATAATCCGCCCCCGTGCTGGGGTAGCCGAGCACCGGATGATCCAGCCGCCGCCGGAGCGCATCCAGGATGAAATCCGGCGTGCGGAAATCCATATCCGCCACCCACAGGGCATTCAGGTCGGCGCGGCCGAACTCGGCCTCGAGAACATCGTATTTAATACAGCGGGAGCCGCGTCTGTCAATGATTTCGTCAAAATTATACATTGTTAGAAATAATAGTCCTTCAGGGGCAAATTTACTGAAAAAATGTTTACCTTTGCCCCGAAGTTTCACCAAACCCCTTTTTATGGTTGGAAATGAAGAAATACCTTTTATCGATTGCAGCGCTGCTGCTCGGCTTGCTTGCGCACTCGCAAGAGGCTGACGATCTCGGTAACTACGCCGAGGTCAGTATCATTCCGCGCCTGGATCTGAATCCGAGCTGGACCTCAAACCCCAGAGAATTCGGTTTCGACCTCGGCAATTCTTCCCTCTACACCCTTTTCGAAGGCTCCGCATCGGAGCATTTCTCCTGGACGATCGCCAATCACTGGTTCGCCTTGGGCGCCGCCAATCAGCCCGGCTATGACGCATTCGAGCTCTTCAAGGCGCTCGGCTACTCCGACACGGTCAACTGGGTCGATTTCTGCAAGGCCGACCTCACGTTCGGCTCCTGGACCTTCACCCTCGGCAAGGACTGCATCACCACCGGCGGCCACGAGTACGACGACTGGGACTGGGAAGTCCACCCCCTGCTCGCCTCGTCGCTGTGGAATGATCTCTCGCCCTACCAATGGGGCGGCAAAGTCGCCTGGACCACCCCGTCCGAGCTGAGCACCTTCAGCCTGCAGATGACCACCTCGCCCTTCGGCGAGCGCCCCTTCGGCAGCGGCCTCTGGACCTATTCCGCGCAGTGGAGCGGCGACTACGACTGGTATTCCCCGCTCTGGAGCGTCTCCGCCCTGGGCGTGGACAAGGGAGAATACAACTGGCTCATCTCCCTGGGCAACCAGCTCCTCCTGGGCGACTGGACCGTCACCCTCGACTGGAGCAACACCTGCGGCATGAACGAAGATTATTCCGCCCTGCTGGGCGGCCAGACCCTCCACGGCCGCGTGGACTACGCCCCCTCCGAGCGCTGGGACCTCTCCCTGCGCAGCAACTATATCATTACCCCGAAGACCATCTACGAGTCCAACTGGTGGAACGCGGGTGCCATTTTCGAATTCTTCCCGCTGCGCGACTCGCAGGACCTCCGCCTGCACGCCCTCGCCGCCTACGACTCCTTCATGGAAGGTTTTTCCCTCAGTTTCGGCATCCTCTATAACCTCAACTTCAGACTCTGGTAGACGATGGCAGGAGACCACATTATCGACCTCAAGCACGTCAGCAAGCGATTCGGCGACAAAGTCGTCCTTGATGACATCAACCTCTATATCCGCAAAGGCGAATTCGTGACCCTGCTCGGCCCCTCCGGCTGCGGCAAGACCACGACCCTGCGCCTCATCTCCGGCTTCCTCGCCCCCGACGAGGGAGAGATCCTGCTCAACGGGAAGGACATCTCCGGCATCCCGCCCTACAAACGGCCTTTCAACACGGTCTTCCAGCGCTACGCCCTCTTCCCGCACCTGGACGTCTATGACAACATCGCCTTCGGCCTCAAACTCCAGAAGGTGCCTGAGGACGAGATCGACAAACGCGTGGGACGCGTGCTCAAGCTCGTCAGCATGTCGGACTACGAAGACCGCGACGTGGAGTCCCTGTCCGGCGGCCAGCAGCAGCGCGTGGCCATCGCCCGCGCCCTGGTGAACCAGCCCGAGATCCTGCTCCTCGACGAGCCCCTCGCGGCCCTGGACCTCAAGATGCGCAAGGACATGCAGATCGAACTCAAGGAGATGCACCGCAAGCTCGGCATCACCTTCATCTACGTGACCCACGATCAGGAGGAGGCCCTTACCCTGTCCGACACCATCGTGGTGATGAACGAAGGCAAGATCCAGCAGATCGGCACCCCGACGGACATCTACAACGAGCCCGTCAACTGCTTCGTCGCGGACTTCATCGGCGAGAGCAACATCCTGAAAGGCAGGATGCTGCGCGACCGCCGCGTGGCTTTCATCAAGCACGAATTCGACTGCGTGGACGAAGGCTTCGGCGAGGATGTCCCGGTGGACGTGGTCGTCCGTCCGGAAGACATCTACTTCACCACCGACCCGGCCAAGTGCCAGTTCAAGGCCACCGTCAACTCCTGCATCTTCAAGGGCGTCCACTACGAAATGTGGGTGGACACCGACACGGGCTACGAGCTGATGATCCAGGACTACGATCCCTACGAAGTGGGGACCGAAGTCATGCTCTACATCGACCCCGACGACATTCAGGTGATGCACAAGGAGCGCACCCGCAACGTCTTCGACGGCAAGATGGTGGACGAGACCCACGTGGAGATGATCGGCGGCGTGTTCGAATGCCTGCCGCAGCCCGGGCTGAGCGGGGGAGAGAACGTCAAGGTCGAGGCCACCTTCGAAGCGGTGGACCTGCTGGACCACCAGGAAGACGGCGTGGTCGCGGGCGAAGTGCATTTCCTGCTCTACAAGGGCGACCACTACCACCTGACCATCCTCACCGACGAGGGCTACCACCTCTGGGTCGACACCAACGACATCTGGGACAAGGGCGACCTCGTGGGCGTGAATATCGCAGCAGCGGACCTCAAGATCACCAAGTGCGATGAAGCGTAGCCACTGGAGTATCCCATATGTGGTCTTCCTGACCATCTTCGTGGTGCTGCCCCTGGTCCTCATCCTGGTGTATGCTTTCCAGGACGGCTCCGGCCACTTCACCCTGTCCAACATCACGAAGTTCTTCTCCGACTCCGATGCCCTCGGCACCTTCGGCGTGTCCATCGAAGTCGCCATCGAGAACACGCTGATCTGCATCCTGCTGGGCTACCCGGCCGCCTGGATCCTCGCCAACAAGGAGCTCAACCGGAGCGCCGTGACGATCATCCTTTTCATCATGCCGATGTGGATCAACGCCCTGATGCGGACCCTGGCCACGGCCGAGCTCTTCAACATGCTCGACATCACGCTGGGCAAGGGGACCCTGCTCTTCGGTATGGTCTACGACTACCTGCCGTTTATGATTTACCCGATCTACAACGTGCTCAACCGGATGGACAAATCCTACGCCGAAGCGGCCCAGGACCTGGGCGCCACGCCCTGGCAGGTGTTCTGGAAGGTCACCGTGCCCCTCTCGATGCCCGGCGTGTCCAGCGGCATCCTGATGGTGTTCATGCCCACGGTCAGCACCTTCGCCATCTCGGAATTCCTGACCAACAACAAGATCAAGCTCTTCGGTACCATCATCCAGGAGAACATCAACTCCTCGATGTGGAACTACGGCGCGGCCCTGGCCCTGATCATGCTCGTGATCATCGGCATCACCACGCTGCTCACCGATGAGCGCAAAGAAGCGGTCGAAGGAGGGCTCATCTAGGATATGAAGAAATTCTTGGCCAAGGCCTACATCTACATCCTGCTGGTGCTGCTCTACGCGCCGCTGATCTTCATCGCCGTGTTCTCCTTCACGGAGAGCAAGGTGCTCGGCAACTGGACGGGCTTCTCCACCCGGCTCTACGCGAACCTCTTCACCGGCAACATGCAGGGGAGCAGTTCGCTGCTGTCGGCCGTGGAGAACACCCTGCTGATCGCGCTCATCTCCGCCCTCGTGTCGATGCTGCTCGGCACCATCGCCGCCGTGGGCATCTACAACCTGCGCAACCGCACCCGGCAGGCCGTCACCTTCCTGAACAACATCCCGATGATCAACCCGGACGTGATCACGGGCGTATCCCTCTTCCTGCTGTTCGTCTTCCTGCACATCAGCCAGGGCTACACCACCGTGATCCTCGCCCACATCTCCTTCGGCACGCCCTATGTCGTGCTGAGCGTCCTGCCCAAGCTTGCGCAGATGAATCCCAACATCTACGAAGCCGCGCTGGATCTCGGCGCCACGCCCTCCCAGGCCTTCTGGAAGGTGCTCGTGCCGCAGTTGCGGCCCGGTATGATCTCCGGATTCATCCTCGCCTTCACAATGTCGCTGGACGACTTCGCCGTGACCTTCTTCACCCGCGGCACCATCGGCCTCGACACCCTGTCCACTTACATTTACACCGACGCGCGCAAGGGCGGTCTCACCCCCGAGCTGCGTCCGCTCATGACCCTGATCTTCCTGATCATCCTGGTCCTGCTGCTGGTGATCAACCTCCGCTCGGCCCGGACGAAAACCCCGAATAGAGCCCGATGAAAAAAGTACTCCTCCTTCTGTGCGCCGCCGCACTGATGTTCGGCTGCGCCCCGGACCGCAGCCAGGTCCTCAAAGTTTACAACTGGTCCGACTACATCGACGAGAGCGTCATTCCTGAATTCGAGGAATGGTACGAAGCGCAGACCGGCGAGCCGATCCGCGTCATTTACCAGACCTTCGACGTCAACGAGACCATGCTCTCCAAGATCGAGAAAGGCCACGAGGACTTCGACGTGGTCTGCCCGTCCGACTACATCATCGAGCGTATGCTCGGCAGCGACCTGCTGCTCCCGATCGACCGCGACTTCGGCAACACGCCCAACTACATCGACGACAACCTCGCACCCTACATCCGCAGCTGCTTCGACAAGATGATCGGGGCCGGCCGCAATGCCAACGACTACGCCGTGGGCTATATGTGGGGCACCACCGGCATCCTCTACAATGCCAAGTACGTGACCGACGAGGAAGCCTCCACCTGGGACATCCTGCGCAACCCCAAGTTCGCCGACAAGATCCTCATCAAGGACTCCGCCCGCGACGTCTTCTCGCAGATCATCATCTACCTGCGTCAGGACGATCTGGACAGCGGCAAGGTCACCCTGGACGAACTGATGCTCGATTCCTCCGACCAGGCGCTCAGCGAGGTGGAGAATTTCATGAAGCAGGTCAAGCCCCTCGTGGCCGGCTGGGAGGCCGATTTCGGCAAGGAACAGATGACGCAGGAGCGCGCCTGGGTCAGCCTCAACTGGAGCGGAGACGGGGTCTGGGCCGCCGAGGAAGCCGCCGAGATGGGCGTGGAGCTGCGTTTCGCCCTGCCCAAGGAAGGCTTCACCGTCTGGTTCGACGGCTGGGTGATCCCCAAATACGCCAAGAACGTCAAGGCCGCCAAATACTGGATCAACTTCATGAGCCGCCCGGACATCGTGATCCGCAATGTCGAGGAGACCGGCTATGTGTCCTGCAGCGGCGCCGCCGAGGTGATGGACGCCTTCATCGATGAGGAACTCGATCCCATCGACCTGACCTACTTCTTCGGGGCGCAGGCCGACTCCGTCCGCATCGACCCTGTACTCTATCCGGACCGCGCCGACATCGAGCGCAGCGTCCAGGAGCACGACTGGGGCGAGCGCACCCCGGAACTCGTGGCCATGTGGGGCCGCGTGAAAGGGGAGAACGCCAACGCCTGGACCGGCATCGTCATCGGTGTCGTCCTCCTCGCCGCCCTCGCCGCCGGTATCTACAAACGATTCTTCAGCCGCAAACGCAGAGCCCGCAAACACCGCTGCAGATAACCCTGCCGCTGCTGACAGCGCATTTCGAAAACAGGTGTCCACAAAATCGCCATCCTATGCGATATTTGTGGACACCTGTCGGTGTTTAGGGCCAATATTGGCAGTTTTACGGGAGAGGTGTCCAGTTATTTTGCACCAGAAGGCGATTTTCTGGACACCTGTCCGCGGAAGGGGATACAAGGGTTCGGGGAGGGGGTTTGGAGGGCTCTACGCGAGCGTTTCGGCGCCTTCTAGATGGGGTTGGAGGGCGGCGGGGTCGACCGGGAAGAGTTTGGGGCTGCGGCAGCGGGGGAAGCGGTTGAACCAGGGGTCGCGGCTGTGGTACCAGGCAGTCGAGCGGACAGTCGGGGACCAGCGGAATTGGCGTTGGATGCTGCGAATGCGGGTGCGGGCGGCGACGGTGATCGCCGTGCGGCCGTCAGCGAGTTTCGAGACGCAGAAATAGTGGTCCCGGACACGGGTGTCGTGGTCCAGTTCTTCCGGCGTGCTGCGGTGCGAGATGGTCAGGTGCCGGCCGTGCAATTCGTTGATTTCTTTCATCTTGGCGCGGAAGATGCGCCCGTGTGTAGAACTGTCCTGCAGGCCGTTCAGGACGATCCAATAATGGATCATTTCGTGGATGAGCGTGTCCTCGGTCTCCGCTTCCGGCAGATCGAATTTGGTGCTGATGCGGATGACGAAGTTCTCACCCCCGACCACCTTGCCTCGCCAGTTCCGGACAGGTTTGTACTGCAGCCGCCCGACGAAGGTGCGGGCGCGGCTCAGCTTGATGGGAATACGCGGAAGAGCGCCCTCGAAACAGCTTGCGTTGAAGCTGTCGAAGCGCTCTTCCAGGTATTCGACCGTCGGGATCAATGGAGCACGCCCAGTTCCTTGCCGACCTTGATGAAGGCGGCGATGGCCTTATCGAGCTGCTCACGGGTGTGGGCAGCGGAGAGCTGGACGCGGATGCGGGCCTGGCCTTTCGGGACCACCGGGTAATAGAATCCTGTCACGAAAATGCCCTCCTGTGCCATGGCGGCGGCAAACTTCTGTGAAAGCGGCGCATCGTAGAGCATCACGGCGCAGATGGCGCTCTGCGTGGGTTTGATATCGAAGCCTGCGGCAATCATCTTGTCCCGGAAATACGCCACGTTCTCCTGCTGGCGGTCGTGGAGCGCATCGCTCTCGTCGAGCATCTTGAAGAGCTCGATGCCGGCGGCGCAAATCATCGGCGGCAGCGAATTGGAGAAGAGGTACGGGCGGGAGCGCTGGCGGAGCATGTCGATGATCTCCTGCCGGCCGGTGGTGAAGCCGCCCACGGCGCCGCCGAAGCTCTTGCCCAGGGTGCCGGTGTGGATGTCGATGCGGCCGTAGAGATTGAACAGCTCGGCCACACCGCGGCCTTTCGGGCCCACGACGCCGGCGCTGTGGCTCTCGTCCACCATCACCAAGGCGTCGTATTTCTCCGCCAGCTCGCAGATCTTGTCCATCGGCGCCACGTTGCCGTCCATCGAGAACACGCCGTCCGTGACGATGATACGGAAACGCTGGGCCTGGGCCTGCTGGAGGCATTTCTCCAGCTCGGCCATGTCGGCGTTGGCGTAGCGGTAGCGCACGGCCTTGCAGAGGCGCACGCCGTCGATGATGGAGGCGTGGTTGAGGGCGTCGGAGATGATGGCATCCTCGGCGGTGAGCAGGGGCTCGAAGACGCCGCCGTTGGCGTCGAAACAAGCCGCATAGAGAATGGTGTCGTCCGTATGGAAATAAGCCGAGATGGCCTCCTCAAGCTGCCTGTGGAGGTCCTGCCGGCCGCAGATGAAGCGCACCGAGGACATACCGAAGCCGCGGCTGTCCATCGCCTGCTTGGCGGCGGCGATCAGGCGGGGGTTGTCGGAGAGTCCGAGATAGTTGTTGGCGCAGAAGTTCAAGGCCTTGCTGCCGTCCGCGAGGGTGATCTCCGCGCCCTGCGGGGAGCAGATGGTCCGTTCGCGTTTGTAGAGTCCGGCGTCGTCGATGGCCTTCAGTTCGTTTTGAAGATAGGTTTGGAATTTACCGTACATAAATTATGTGGATTTATAAGCGTTTTCTCTTACAAAATTAATAAATTTGTACAACTAAAATCGGCTCGCGCCAGAATACTTATGAAAAATGTCCTTGTCATCGGATCGACCGGCCAGATCGGCTCCGAACTCACGATGGCCCTCCGAAAGATTTATCACCAGGGCCAGGTCGTTGCTGGTTATATCCCCGGCTCCGCCCCCACGGGCGACCTGCTCGAGAGCGGTCCCGCCGAAATGGCCAATGTCTGCAACGGTACCCAGATCGCCGAGATCGTGGACAAATACGATATCGATACCATCTACAACCTCGCCGCCCTGCTCTCCGCCACCGCCGAGCGCCTGCCGCTCAAGGCCTGGGACATCCAGATGAACGGCTTGATCAATGTCCTCGAAGTGGCCCGCGAGAAGCACTGCGCCGTGTTCACGCCTTCCTCGATCGGCTCCTTCGGACCCGACACCCCGCGCGACAACACCCCCCAGGACACCATCCAGCGGCCTACCTCGATGTATGGCGTCACGAAGGTCGCGACCGAGCTCCTCTCCGACTACTACTACCACAAATACGGCGTGGACACCCGCTCGGTCCGCTTCCCGGGCCTGATCTCCTACAAGACCCTCCCCGGCGGCGGAACCACCGACTACGCCGTGGAGATTTACTACGCCGCCGTCAAGGGCGAAGAATTCATCTGCCCGCTGGCCCAGGGGACCTATATGGACATGATGTATATGCCCGATGCCATCAAGGCCGCCATCCGGCTGATGGAAGCCAACCCGCGCTACCTCGTGCACCGCAACTCATTCAATATCACCGCGATGAGTTTCGACCCGGAGGGTGTCTACGATGCCATCCGCAAGCACATCCCGAACTTCAAGATGCGCTACGAGGTGGACCCCGTCCGCCAGGCCATCGCCGACTCCTGGCCCAACCGCATGGATGACATCTGCGCCCGCAAGGAATGGGGCTGGACCCCTTCCTACAACCTCGAATCCATGACCCGCGACATGATCAAGCACCTGCGGGAAAAGCTCCTGTAGCCGCCCGAATCCTATTCCGCGGACAGGTGTCCAAAAAATCGCCTTCTGGTGCAAAATAACTGGACACCTCTCCCGCAAAACAGCCAATATTGCCTCTAAACACCGACAGGTATCCAAAAATATCGCGTAGGATGGCGATTTTGTGGACACCTGTTTTTTAAATGGGCTGAACTGTTGCAGAACCGCCGGAGTTTCGCTACCTTGCTTCCGAAAAACCGACCGACTATGAAACAACTTTATCATTTCTGCATTACCTGCCACAGCGAAGTCCTGTTCCGGGACGAAGAAGATGTCCGCTCCATCACCAACATTCTTGCTCTGGAAGCATTCAACTGCCAAGTCGAACTCTGGGTCGATGCCGTGATGTCCACCCATATCCACGGCATCGGAGTAGGCGAAGAGAAACAGCTCATCCGCCTGTGCCAAACCCTCAAAATGCGGATCACCAAGTTCCACCGAAACCGGCACCACGGATGCGGTCCGCTTTTCGATGATGGCTTTTTTCTTCTCCCGGTGGATGGCAACAAACACACTCTGGCGGCTCTCAGTTATGTTTTACGCAATGGATTGCACCACGCACAAAGCGCAACACCATTCAGTTATCCCCATTGCACCGCCAACCACCTCTTCCGGAAAGACTTGGGGAAAGCCCCGGAACATCCTGCCATCACTTCCCGGCAGGACATCGCCCGCCTGCTCCCGAGGCGCTCCGAGTTCCCCGACTCTTTCGCCATGGACAGCAGCGGTATGCTGCTCCGTTCCACTTTCGAACAGATACAGTTGGTTGAGCATCACTACCGCACACCCCGTTGCTTTGACTATTATATGAGCCGTCTCTCCGGAGAGGAATGGAAGAAAGAACAGATTGAAGACAGCACGGACGGGTCTCCCATCACGCTGGAATCCCTGGAGCCTGCATATGAATCAATATCCGAAATGCTCTCCTCCGAAAAAGGGCACAACTATGCGCCGGACCGTCTTTCGGATATGGATGTCTGTCAAATCATCGATACTCAATATATCCCGGCTCTTCACAAACTATCTGTCTATCAGCTTTCTCCGGAGCAACGCTTCCGCATCGGCCGGGACTTGGAACGTCGCCTGCACCTTCCCCTCCGGCAACTTCGCCGCTGCCTGGCCATCCGCTGAATCCGACCCCTGTTGCACCCCGAATCCCATTCCGCGGACAGGTGTCCAAAAAATCGCCTTCTGGTGCAAAATAACTGGACACCTCTCCCGCAAAACAGCCAATATCGGCTTCAAACACCGACAGGTGTCCACAAATATCGCGTAGGATGGCGATTTTCTGGACACCTGTTTTTTAAATGCGCTGCAAGCCGCTTAGTACCGGTAGCGGGGGCGGTGGCGGAGGAGGAGGTAGGTGGCGAGGAGGAGGGAGAGGACTTCGGCGACACAGGCGGAGAACCAGATCCCGTCGGCGCCCAGCAACACCGGCAGCAAGAACACACAGCCCAACTCGAAAACGAAGGTCCGCGCGAAAGAAATGAGCGCGGACACGGGCCCGTTGCCCAGCCCCGTGAACCAGGCCGAACAGAAAAGCGTCACCCCGCTCAATAGAAAGCAAGGCGAATAGATGCGCGTAGCGTGGACGGTGAGCGCCGTCAGCGAAGCATCATAACCCACGAACAGCCGCGCCACCGGACCCGACAGCAACTCTGCCGTACAGGCCAGCACGGCACCCAGGGCCAACATCAAGCGCAGGCTGCGGCGGAGCAGACTGCGCAACTCCCCGTGATTCCCGGCCCCGTAATTAAACCCCACCAACGGCGTAACCGTCAGATTATAACCCGTATAGATCGCGATAAAGATGAAGCCGAGATACAGGATGACCGAATACGCCGCCACCCCGTCCTCGCCGTAAAAACGCATCAACTGCAGGTTGTAGCACATCGCCACCACGTTGAACGAAATATTCCCCACGAACTCCGACAGCCCGTTGCTGCAGGCCTGCAGGATCGGGCGCCGCGCCGGGCGGGCAGGGGAGAAACGCAGCCCCGTCCCATCGTCCCGCCGCAGCGCAAACCACAGCAGCGGCGCGAAACCACCCACCGCACAGGCGATCATCGAACCCGCCGCGGCCCCCGCCAGTCCCCAGTCGAAAACAATGATGAAGAGCGCGTCCAGCCCGATATTCACCAGCCCGCAGACCAGCGACACCAGCGTCCCCATCTGCGGCTTCTCCGCCACCATAAAGAATGGCTGGATGGCCATCTGCATCATGAAGGCAGGCATCCCGGCGGCACAGATCCGCCCGTAGATCACGCACTGCCCGATCATCGCCCCTTCCGCGCCCAGCGCAATGGACAGCGGCTCCATCCAGATAAACAGCGGAACGGCGGTCAGCACCGACAGCAGCAGGACGAACTCCACGAACATACTGAAATAGCGGTTCGCCCGCGGCCGGTCGCCCTCCCCGAGGGTCTTCGACGCCAGTGCCGCGCCGCCAGTCCCCACCATCAGCCCCAGGGCGCCCACCAGACCTAGCGCGGGCCAGATGAGATTCAGCGCCGCAAACGCGGTCGTGCCCACCAGATTGGACACGAACAAGCCGTCCACGATGCTGTACAGGCTGATGAGCACCATCATCCCGATCAACGGAACGGCCGAAAACATCAGCCGTCCGTAGCCATAATGACCCTCGAGTTTGATCTCCATCCTACGGACGCGGGATGGGCGTCACCGCATTGTCCTTGTAGCGGACGACGCGGATGTAGTTGTAGGTCGCGCGGGAGTGGTGGGAACCTTCGGTAGAGCCGAGCTGGATGGAGGACGAACTGGTCAGGGCCGCCTTGACGCGGGAATTCCAATCGCCGGGATTATCGGTATACCGGATCCCGTCGCGGAGGATTCCGTCCTTGTCCAGGATCAGATTCAGGCTGGTCAGGACTCCGGTATACTCCTTCGCCGCCCACCTGCCTGCGTGGACACGCATACGCGTCCAGCCCGTGTCGCCCGGAGGCGGGACCATCTTCTGCACGGAAGGATAGTACCACATAATGGTATTGTTGATGGTCCCGACATTGTTGGTACTGAAGCCGATCAGGCAATCCTTGCCCATATCGTTCGCATCATTGCCGGTAAGATACACATACACGCAATTGCTCAGGTCCATATCCGCCTCGATGAAATCACCCCGGTCGAAATTGAGTCCCGTGACATCATTCCGCCAGGTCACATTGCACTGGCTGTTGTTCGTCCATCCTCCGGTCGGTACCGGGTTCGGCGTATAGCCCAGGCGCACGAACTGCTGCGAAACGGTCTCGGAAACATAGGTCGTCTCGTCATCGCATTCGGCCGTGACATAGTACAGATACTCCTTGTAGCGATTCGCTTCCGTCTCCCAGGCGGCGCCGATGATCTCATCCGTGTACAGAAGGCCGTGATACGCGCTCACGGTGCCCGGCGTGACGAGGGGCAGCTCCTGGAAATCCGCATCCCCCGCGGCCTTCCAATGCAGCACCACGCTCTCCAGCTTCGAACGGTCGTTCCGCGTGCCGATGTCGATCTTCAGCGGCGCGCCCTTCTGGGCGGTACCGGTCTGCTGCGGGAAGCTGATCGAGCAGCCGCTCAGGCGGGACCCGAGCACGAAAGGCGTCTCGAAGGTCTTCGACGTCCCGGCGGCATTGCGCATCTCCACCTTGAACTTCATATTCTTCAGATCCGTATCCAGGTCGCTCACCACGAGGCCGAACTCACTCAGCGAAGGGATCTCGACCAACTGCTCCGCCTGATACTGAAGGCCGCTGGGCGTCCGCTGGACCGGGATATCACGCTCGTGATAATTCCCGCTGCGGTCGGTATAGCAGAGCTTGAGCGACGCATACACGAACGCCGAAGCCGTAGAGAAGAAGCTGAAGGTAACGGTCTGCTGATCAGTCGGACTCAGCACCGAAGTCGGCATCGTGAGGCCGCCGTCGATGAAACCGGTCAGGTCGACATCCCGCACGCATCGGGAACGGGTGATGTTGGCGTTCCTCATACAGTGGGACCGGTTATCGGTCATGGAATACCCCCAGCCGATCTTGGTACTCTCGATGGCGATTTCCTCGTCATTCATACCTGCCGTGACCCCGCCGATGACGCCGCGGTCGTAATAGGTCCGCGTGGGCATATAATAATTGGCCTCGTACGGCTGCCCGTATTTGTCCGTCTCAAAATAAGAATACGGCAGATACATGCTCATCAGGGCCATCTCCGTCTGATTGGGGAAACGATACCCGGGCGGGCAATAAGGATTGGTACCCAGGGCCGTGATATCATCATTAAGCTCCTTCAGATTCTTGCTGAACGCATCCTCGGGCGTCTCGCCCACATTTTCGGCAAGCGGCTGGGTCGTCATCTCGAGATACACCCGGTTGGCCACGTTAAACTGATTCTCGTAGGGGAGATCCCCCTCGGAAAGATCCCGCAGCGACTTGGGATTCAGCCGGTCGAAATGGAAGGTATAGGAGTCGTCCGCATTCGCCGTCAGGGTGAAATACTGATCGGTGAGCAGGCTGTAGGGAGCATAACTGATATCCTTGAGCGCGCCGCCGTCACTATAGGTGCCGATGTTGCGGACACAGCGGACGCTCTCCCCGAGGCTGGCTTCCTCGATGGAGTGCCACACATAGTTGCTGCTCCAAGAATAATCCCAGGAATAAGGCGTAGCGCCAGCACCCTCCTCGGACCAGCAGACGCGCTTGTCGGTACTGGACATGATATGGGCGCGCCACTGGTTCTCGGCCGGCCGGTACAGCCGCATGTCGAGATTGAGGGCTTCATTGCCCACCCACATACCGATCAACTGATTCGAGGCGGCCAGATACCAGCGCACCTCGTCGCGGTCCACGAAACCGTTGCCGTTGTTGTCGCGGTTGCGCGTCAGGCAGGAATAAGCCATGCCGTAATACTCCTCCCGGAGCTCCGGGACCTCATTGGTCACGTGGTAATCGAAGAAGGTATCCCAGCGCCTGTCCGTCCGTTCCGTCCCGTTCGCGTTCTGGGAACTGTAGAAATCCCAGATGTAGGCAGAATTCAAACGACCGTTCTCCTTGCCCAGCTCCGTGTTATAGGACCCGGCGCGGCCGCCCGTGCCGCTCCCGTCTCCCTGGGCATAAGGCCAATAGGGCCACCCGCCGCCCAGCTTCCGCATCTCGTCGACACGCTCTGCGCCCCACAGGGTATGCAGATCGGAAGCATAGATATTGTAAATGGTCTGGATGGACTCCTGGACGATGGAATGGCTGGAGAGGATCACATCGCTCTGCCGGTCGCGGCTGTGCTGCGCATCGGAGAGGATATGCATCTCCCGCGCGTTCGCATTCACGAACTTGCGCCACAGATCCGGATCGACCTGTCCCGTGAGCGGATCCTTCTCATAATAATACTCATCCACGAAGGCGGTCACCCGGATGACCGGCGTCGAAGAGCCGTCATCAGAGATGAACGCGCTGCTCCCGGAGGCCTTCTGCTTGGCCGTCTCCGCGAAGATGTACTTGATCAGCTGGGTGATGTCCATCAGGTCCGGGACCTCCTTGTCGCCCAGGCCGTCCCGGTCGTTCACGGTCTGGCCCGGCTCCCATTCGGGATGATAATGCGAATCGCCGGGGTAGGCGGAACGCTTCTCGGTATACGTCCCCGACAGGACTTCGTTGACCGAGAACTTGACCCAAAGATAATCCAGCTTGCCGACATCGTAAACATAGTTCCCGGGATTGGACGGGTCCTCGGTCACAGTCGGGCCGCCGATGCTGAAAGGCGTCTTGACATACCAGGAGAACAGATCCTGGCGGATATCCGGACGGTAGGGGAACTCGAGGGTGCGGTACTCATAGTGGGAATCGAGACTGATGATCTCCGCATCGGTGAGCAGCAGGAAGCCCTCCTGCCCGGCCTGGACCTCGTCGTCCAGGACCACCTCGGTATAGATGCTCCGGGTATTGTTGACCGTCACGGTGTAGGTATAGAACGTACCCCGCTCGGTATTGTAGTCGTTGAATTCATCCGACATATCCGGCTTCCCGCTGGAGACGAAGTCCCCGAGATGCACGGTGAAGACGGTATTCGAAGTCATGGCCTGGCCGATGCTCATCCCCGAGGGATCATCGCTCCCCAGATTCGCGATGCCCGCCTCCGTCAGGGTCAGCACAAGATTGAACTGCACATAGGTGGAATTGGGATTGGCATAGGTCCAGTCGCCATTGTCCACATAATGATCCCCGTATTCCGGACTGTCCGGTCCGACGTAGCCGCTCTCGCCGCTGTCGAGCTTGTTGCGGAGCTCCCGCTGATAATACCTCGTCGCCGCGCGGGTGGGGGAGAGCTTGTTCTCCAGCATATAGAAGCAGAAGGAGTAGAAGGTCTCTCCCGTGGCGGGATCCGTGTCCGTCCCTTCGAAATAATACTCCTGGGTATCGAAATAGCGGGTATCGTCCGGCGCCCGGCCGTTGTTGTAGTCGGAGAAAAGATACGAACTGTTGGGGGTGCTGCACACCTTCCAGTACACCGGGGTCACGTCGCTGACATACAGCGGATTGACCTTGATGCGGAACTTGACCTTGGCATTGACGGTACGGAGCGTCACCCGGTAATCCGGATCATAATCCGTGTCGCTGTCCACGGGATTGTTCCAATGCATGCTGCCTGTGCTGATCGTGCGGGCATCGTCGTACCCGAGCGTGCCCATCATCAGAAAGAGGTTCTTCCGGTTCACCACGTCCTGCTCGAGCTTGACGCTCAAGCTGCGCAGCTCCTCCAGGTCGGTGATGGCATTCAGCCGCCCGATCTGGTCCTGGTCATCCAGCTCCGTGACGGCGTTGTCCACATTGGCCAGCAGCACCACGACCACGTCGGAGCAGGTGACGGTAGAGATCTTCACGGCGCCCCGGGTCCGGGTGACGCCGCCTTCCAGATCTTTATTCTCCACATACCAGCACTCGTTGCTGCGGCTGTTCAGTTCCGCGAGCGAAGAGCGCCGGTGCTCAAAATTGAAATAACGTCCGTAGATTTTGCGGGGACTGCCCGTCCCCAGGTCTCCCTTGTCGAAGAGAAGCACATAAATATCGTGGATATGGGACTCGTTCACCAGCCCGGCATCCGCCTTGGTACCCACGCTGACCTCGGTCATCGCCTCCGCTCCGAAGGGAATGGTGACCAGGGCGGGCACCCCCTCCGGCAGATCTTCCCCGGACGGGACGAACGGCTCCCGGGCGCAGGAGAACAGGCTCAGCAGCAGGACAAAAGCGGCAATATGCAGGACTCTTCTCATATCAATCAAATTGGACTTCTTCATTCTTCTCTACCCAGTCGGCGACCTCGAAGTTGAAAGACACCACCCCCTTGCTGATGCGGGTGACGACGCGCAACTGCTGGTTGCGGGAGAGCGCGGGGATATCCGCCCGCCGGGAATCCGTGATGGGAAGACCGGTATAAGAATGCGGACTCCCGCCCTGCGTGAACGAAATATCACTGGTATAAGGCCCCGTGCTCGGGAAGACGAGCCGCGAATCCGAAACGCGCCCCGGAATCGTCCGCGACGGGTCATCCGGATCCGGGATGAAAGCGGGGATGGTCAGACTGCTGCTCGTGGCCACGAGCGTACCGGAAACGGCGTCCGCCGGCACGGCCGGATCCTGCTCCAGCACGAAGCCCCGGTCCGGACACATCCCGGCGAAAGCATCCCGGAAATCCGTCAGGGTCAGCTCCTCGCCGGTATTGTTGACCAGCTCCCAGGTCACCTTGGCGACGCAGCGAAGCAGTTCCAGGCCCACCTGGCCGTTCAATTCCGCGTACACGGTGAAAGAGCCGGCCGCGGAGAGCGGCATCCGGGCCTCGTCGGCCCCCAGATCGACCAATTCGGGAGCCGTATCCGGCGCCAGGGGCCGGAATTGCAGCGCCTCGATCTGGGCACGGTTGCTCAGTGTCAACAGAGCGTCCCGGGTGATGGTATCGCTGCCGTCCGTCGTCATCGGCCAGAGCCCCCGCGCATTGCCGAAAGTATAGACCGAATAGTCGCCCGGCGTCTGGTCGGTGAAATCGAAGGCGACGACGGCCTCCGTCGCCGTGAGCGACTTCAGCCGGACGTCGGTGCCGGGATTCAGACCGTCATACCGCTTCACGATGCTGCCGTCCGCATCCTTCGCAATCAGGATGATCAGGTCCGGCAGGCCCCCCGTACTGCTGATGCCGCCGCCGTCGGCCACGTCGCCGTCGCCGGGCGTCGTCGCCCGGGTCTGCAGCGCTCCGGTGGCGAAACGGAAGGTGACAACACCCCCGTGCGCCACTTCTTTCCGGCAGGAACAGGCGGCGAGCAGCAGCACCAGGGCGGCCGCAAAACGGAAAATGAGGCGTGTCTTCATCATTCGATCATCAAGCCCGGGGTTTCTGCCTCGACGGTATCCCACTCGGTCGTGATGACGGTCACCACGACACCGCCGTCGAGGCGGATGATAATATGGTACGAATACTTGACGCCCGGCTCCCAGCGGGTGATCGGGGGAATCTCCTTGAGGAGAATGCTCTCCGTCTGCTGGGGCTTCCCGTCGGGCGTGTATTTCAAGACCAGGTGCGGCATCTTGTCCGGATCGTCGCTGCCGTCGCTGGTATTGGAGAGATCATCCGGAATGATCAGGGCGAAGGGGCTGCTGTACGCGTGCGTCCCCGTCTCCTCCACGCCGCTCAGCGCGGCGCCGATGCTCTCCCGGGCGCGGACGGCGCGCTCGTTGCGCGTCGCATTAATCCAGGAGAACGCAGGATTGCCGAAGCCGTCCAGGCTGGCTTTCGCGGAAGCCGACACGACCACGTGCCGGAACTCATACGAATCCACGGTGAAGCCCGCGTGCAACGACTCGTTCTCCACCACCACCTGCACGGCGCTGAGCATGTGCTTGAAGGACAGGTCCACGATCCGCTGGCGGTCCGACTCGTTACCGAAACGGCGCTTGACCGCATAGAGGAGGTCGTAGCCGTCGGCAGGATCGGACACCAGGCTGTAGGGCGTCTCGACGGCCAGGTTGCCGGGAATGTCCATCCGGGACGTCCCGACACCCGACGGCGGATACACACCGATGAAATCGTAGTAGTCGCCGTCCGTCTGCCAGTCCCAGGCCCGCAGCGGCTCATACTCCCAGCCGTTGTTGCGTTTCGAGACCACGGTCCCGTCGAATTCGATGCTCGTCAAGCCGTTGCCCTGGCGGGCGGCATAGACGGCGATCGCATCGGCATCCGCCACGAAATCGCCCTCCTTCAGCACACTCTCATCCCCGGCCTTGGTAGAAGCGCTGTCATCCCGCAACAACAGCGAACCGGCCTCGAAGCGGATCGGCAACCCGGGGGTCCGGTCCGTCGAGAGCGAGCCCGTCCGGGCGCACCCTCCCGCGAGGGAGAGTGCGGCCAGGGCGGCTGCTGCCATGCGTATGTTGCGCTTCAGCACGGGAAGCAAAATCTTAGTTGATCAGATAGTGATAGCCGGACACATCCGTCCAGTCGGTGATCGATGCGGAGAACATGATCACGTTGGCATCCAGGGTGATGTAGAAGGTATAGTGCTTGCCGGGATCCCAGGAAGCGACCTTGCCGTCCGTCTGGACATCGTTGTCAACCGTATCGAAATCAGCCAGATACAGCGTGCTCGTGTGCTCCACGACGCTGCCGCCGGCATCGGTGATCGAATAGGTGATGGTGAGCTGCTGGCTGGCGGTCTGGCCCGTGGCGCCGAAGGTCTGCGGCTTCACGACCAGGTTGTTGACCAGGAATGCGGAAGCGGCCGGGGTGGCCGGGCTAGCGGGATTGAAAGCCGTATCCTCCACGACCTCGACCGGAAGGGTGACAGCCTCGACACCGTTCGCCGGGAGATAAGAACCGGTACCGGTGCTGCTCCAGCTCACGACAGGGTGCGTATCGGTATAAGCATCGCTGACCGTCAGCACACCGGCATTCTCGATATTCACGAGTTCGAAAGCGGACACGGAGACCGTGGCATCGCCGAGGGTGGGGGCCTTCTTCACCTTGAAGTCGACCAGGGAAGCGACGTGGTTGAACACGAGGGGAACGACACCGAACTTCACGGTACCGTCGCCGAACGGCTCGGGCGTCGCGGTCTTCAGCACGGTCTTCTTGTCGGCGACCAGGATGTCGTTGTCATTGCCGGCGAAGGTCGTCGCGGCGCTGGTGATCTCACCGGTCTGGGCATCGACGGTGCCGGCGGAAGCGGCAGGGGAGACGGCGAAGAAGGTGTAGGCATCGTAGTTGGTATCCCAGAAACGATGGTTCTCGTAGTCCCAGGAAGTACCATCGGTGGTGGACACCGTCACGCCGTCGAACACGGTCACCTTGGCGGCCGGGCTGGTCGTCTCCTTGTAGCCGTACACGGCGAAATCATCACCGGCGGCAAAGGTGCTCGAGCCCTGCACGCGGGCCTTGGTCAGCTGCTCGGCCCAGGTACTGAAGCCGATCGGCGTGGCATCAGCGCCGTCGGGAACGACCTGATAGGTCTTGTTGCAGGCGATCGCCATCAAGGCGATGGATGCGAGGATCAATAACTTTTTCATACGCATAAATAATTAATAAATAATTGATTCAAATATATTTAGTTAATAATTGTCACGGTTCCGGTCTCCTCGTCCCACTCTTCGATCAGGGCCACAAAGCCGCCCGCCGCCCCGCCCTCGGGCGGGAAATCATTCACATCCAGGGTCAGGTCGATGACCCCGCCCAGCGGCTGGGCCCTGAACTGATCCGTAATATCGATGCGGACATTCCGGTAGGTCCCGTTGTTGTACGCCACGTTCAGCACCAGGAAATGCCGGCTCTCCGAAGCATCCACGCTCGCCTTGTCGTGGGGATTGCAGCCCGGGATGCCGAAAGTCAGCACCCGCGCGGCCAGCATCTCCCGCTCCCGGTCCATATAGACATCCATCGGGATGCTCACGGTACCTTCCGCGTTCACGAGCGTATGGAGATTCACCCCGTCGGCCACGCCCGTGACGGCGGCGCCGCCGGCGCTGCCTACGACCCGGCCTTCATTGTTCACCAGGTTGATCTGCACCAGGTGGATATACGTCAGGGGATAGAGGTCCTCCTTGATCCGCTGGACGTAGCGTCCGTCCTTATAAGTATACAGCGACAGGTCCCCGGAAATCTCCCGGTTCGCATCGAAGCAGGTGAAGAGCGCGTCGGGCATCAGCGCGACCGGCTCCTCGCCCTCGCCGCCATCATCTCCGGCCTTGGTGCCGTTCGCCTTCTGCTGCAGGGTGAGCAGGAGCGAAGACGCCCGCAGGCCGCGGGAAATGGGCCGGGTATTGCAGAAGACGTCGTCCTCGGTGCCCGGGGCCTGGGAGAAGAGCAGGACCTCGGAATCATTGTTGTGGAAGAGGAAGTCGTAGCGGCCATAGGACACCGGGACCTCCGTCACGAAGCCGTTGAAATTCCGGACGGCGTAGTCGATATGCTTCCCGTTCTCGTCCAGGGGATAGATATGCACGCGGTGGCTGGCCGGAAGTCCGTAACCCAGCGGCCCGAGCGTCTGCTCGTTCCAGCGGAAATTCCAGATCGACTCCCAATCCGGCGGCCACATCCCGAGCACCTCCACGTGATCCTCCAGCACGAACTCGGCATACAGCCTCTCCCGCAGATAGAGCGGCGGCTCGATCCGGCAGCCGGCGGCCACGGCCGTCAGCAACAAGAGCGATATGAAGCCCCGCCGCGTCATCTCACGATCGATTTACGGTTGAACAGATCGACGCCGATGGAGAACCAGATGCGGGTCGGCCCCACCCACTCGAGAGCGTGGTTCCGCTTCACGAAATTCTCCGGAAGGCCGTCATAATCATAGTAATAGCGCTTCGTGGGATCGTTGCCCCACACATAGGGATCATAGCGGCTGTAGAAGAAGCCGAGGGCGATGCCCGTGTCCCAGAACAGCCGCTTCGAGCCGAAGAGACTGTGCTTGTAGCCGATGCCCGCGGAAGCGCCCAGGCCTTCGCCCTCCCAGCCCGTATTCGCATCGAAGCCGATGCCATACCGCACGCCGTTGACGTTCGCGAGCGCATACGGCCCGCGGAAATTGTGCTGATAATTCCGCGCGAAATACCAGCGGGCATTCAGGGTGACATTCTGGATCTGGAAGAAGCGGTGCTCCTCCCAGTGCCGCCACATCGGCCACTCCACATCGGCGCCGAAAGAGAAACGGCCATAATTGCGCGGATAATACTCCAGGCTGAGGCTGGGTATGGAAGTCATCCCGTAGCCCGGGATGTAGGTCAGGTCATACAACAGGTTCGTGCTCAGCGCGAGCACGGGACGCAGGATGCGCGGCCGCTTCAGGGTCGGGACCGTCAGCACGTCCGGACGCAGCTCGACGGCCGTCTCCGGGAAGTGGATATACGGAGAGATCGCGGCGATCTCCTCCAGCAGCGCCTCATCGATGAGCGGAGCAGAAGAGAGCCGCACCGTGGCTCCCCGGTAATCCGGGAACAGCTGGCGGGTGAACGCGGCCCACGCCGGAGAAGCCTTCAGGCGGGCCTCCTTCCGGTCGGCGGGGTCGTCGGAATCGATGATCGAGAGCAACTGTACGCGCTTGAGCGGCGTGAGCGCGGGATCGTTCTCCACGGCCGCACGCAACTCGCCCCAGGGCTCGCCCTCCACCTTGACCGTCACCACGCCGGGATAGAGCGGATAATGGGCGACGATATACTTACGCAAGGCTTCCGCGCGCCTGCGCGCTAAATCGAAATTATAGCGCTCGGGGCCGTCCATCGAAGCCTTTCCGATAATCCGGAGGGTATCGGCGGGCGAATAGATCCCCTCGTTCATCAGGGAATCCAGCCGCGCCAGCGCCGCCCCGTTGGAGCGGTAAGCGGGCAGGACCGTGGCCTTATCGAAGGGGAAGGAGACCAGGATCTCTATGCCCTCGCGGCCGTCCGGCCGGGCGTCGGCGGCAGCCAGGATGGACACTTCGGAACGGCCCGGGAATGCAGAAAGCCTGCCGCAGAAAACTGCGGAAAGCAAGCAGATAATCCATATGAGCCGCCCTCGGTTATTCGTTTATTTGAAACAATTATTTAATTATGAATCAATCTTTTGGACTTCCTTCTGCGGGTCTTTGAACAGAATCGCAAAAAGTATGCCCACGACCAGCGCGTAGGCGGCGAAGATATACCAGGCCGTACTCCAGGACGGCTCCGCGGCGTTGTAGACGAAATGGTTCACCACACGCCCCGCGGCCCAGGTCCCGATCGACGCCCCGAGGCCGTTGGTCATCAACATGAACAGGCCCTGCGCCGACGAGCGGATGTCTTTGTCCGTCTTCTCATTGACGAACAGCGAGCCGGAGATGTTGAAGAAGTCGAACGCCACACCGTACACCAGGCAGCTCAGCACGAACATCCAGACCCCGCCGCCGGGATTGCCGGCCCCGAAGAAACCGAAGCGGAACACCCAGGCGAACATCGCGATCAGCATCACCTTCTTGATACCGAACTTCTTCATAAAGAAGGGGATGAGCAGGATGCAGAGGGTCTCGGACACCTGGCTCAGGGAGATCAGCGCATTGGCGTTGTTGGCGCCCCAGGCATTCGCGAAGAGGGGATTCTCCTTGAAGGAAGTGATGAAGGTATTGGCATAGCCGTTGGTCACCTGCAGCGAAGCGCCGAGCAGCATCGAGAAGATGAAGAACACGGCGAACTGGCGATCCTTGAAAAGCTTGAAGGCATTCAGGCCCGTGGCCTCGGCGAAGGACTGCGTCCCCGCGGACTTGGGCTTGCACGGGCAGTTGGGCAGGGTGAGCGCATAGGCGCAGAGCACCAGGCTCAGGATGCCGGACACGAAGAACTGATTATAGGTATGCTGGAACTGCACCCCGTCGGCGCCCTTCATGAAATTGACGAACAACATCGTGGCGATGAAGCCCACCGTACCGAACACGCGGATCGGCGGGAAAGCCTTCACGGGGTCCTTGCCGGCCTTCTCCAGAGCATTGTAAGCCACGGAATTGGAGATAGCGATCGTGGGCATATAGAACGCGATGCTCAGGGTATAGAGCGCATAGAACGGACCGAACTGGATGGCGTCCCCGGCCTTCATCGCATAGAAACCCGCGGCCAGCATCGCCGCGCCGGCGATGCCCTGGCACAGAGAGAGCACCTTCTGCGCGGGGATCCACTTGTCCGCCACGATACCCATCAGGGCGGGCATGAAAATGGACACGAAACCCTGGGTGGCGAAGAACAACCAGATCTGGGGGCCGAAACCGCTCTTGGCGAGGAAACTGCCCATCGAGGTCAGGTACGCGCCCCAGGCGGCGAACTCCAGGACATTCATCAGGATCAGCCTAAGGCTGATGTTGGATTTGTTCATAAGTGTCATTCGAAATAGTTATAACTACAAAATTACGGTTTTTTTCTCGGATTTCACTATCTTTGAAGGATGAAATTTTCGAAGACAGCCTCCGACCCGCATTCCTGCGCCCGGGCGGGCGTGATTGAAACGGCCCACGGCCGGATCCACACGCCCATTTTCATGCCCGTCGGCACCGTCGGCTCCGTCAAGGGCGTCTTCCACCGCGACCTGCGCGAAGACATTGGCGCAGAGATCATTCTGGGCAACACCTACCACCTCTACCTCCGCCCGGGGCTGGACACCCTGCGCGCCGCCGGCGGCCTGCACCGCTTCGAATCCTGGGACGGCCCCATCCTCACCGACAGCGGCGGCTTCCAGGTCTTCTCCCTGAGCCCCATCCGCAAGCTCACCCCCGAGGGCTGCACCTTCCGGAGCCACATCGACGGCTCCCGTCACAGTTTCACCCCGGAGAACAACGTCGACACCCAGCGCATCATCGGCGCCGACATCGTGATGGCCCTCGACGAATGCTGCCCGGGCGACGCCGACCACGCCTACGCCCGCAAGAGCCTCGACCTCACCAAAGGCTGGCTGGAGCGCTTCGCGAAACGCTTCCGGGAGACCGAACCCCTCTACGGCTACTCCCAGACCTTCTTCCCGATCGTCCAAGGCTGCGTCTATCCCGACCTGCGGCGGGAAGCCGTGGAGCACGCCGTCGCCATCGAAGCCGACGGCTACGCCATCGGCGGCCTGGCGGTGGGGGAGCCCACCGAGAAGATGTACGAGATGCTCGAACTCGTCTGCCCGCTCCTTCCCGACGACCGCCCGCGCTACCTGATGGGCGTCGGCACGCCCGCCAACATCCTGGAAGGGATCGCGCGCGGCGTGGATATGTTCGACTGCGTCATGCCCACCCGCAACGGGCGCAACGGCATGCTCTTCACCTGGGACGGGATCCTGAATATGCGCAACGCCAAATGGGCCCAAGACTTCAGCCCCATCGACGAGCGGGGCGCCTCCTTCGTGGACCGGACCTACAGCCGCGCCTACCTGCACCACCTCTTCATCGCCGGCGAGATGTTCGCCGCGATGCTCGCGAGCCAGCACAACCTCGCCTTCTACCTCGACCTCGTGCGCACCGCGCGGGAGCACATCGAGGCCGGCGATTTCGCCGCCTGGAAGGACGCCACCCTTGAACGCATCACCCGGAGGATATAGACCATGGTGGAAATCAAGAAGATAGACCTCTACATCGCGAAGAAGTTCATCGCCTCCTTCTTCTTGTCGCTGCTGCTCATCATCGTGGTGATCATCATCTTCGACCTCTCGGAGAAGATCGACTATTTCGTCAAGAACGAGGCCCCGGTCAAGGAGGTCATCTTCAACTACTATTTCAACTACATACCCTACCTGGTCAATATGTTCGCCTCGCTGTTCGTCTTCATCACGGTGATCTTCTTCACCTCCCGGATGGCGGCGAACTCCGAGATCATCGCCATCCTCTCCTGCGGGGTGAGTTTCCACCGGATGATGGTGCCCTACATCGCCTCCGCGATCCTGATCGCGCTGCTCTCCCTGGGGCTCAACCTCTACATCATCCCCAAGTCCAACGCCACCCGCATCGAGTTCGAAACCAAATACATCAAGCGGCACAACGCCTACAACACCAACAACATCCACTTCCAGATCTCCCCGGGCCAGTTCGTCTACATCGAGTCCTTCAGCCGCTGGAACAACACCGCCTACCACTTCACCATCGAGGACTTCGACGGCCACCGGCTGCGCCGCAAAGTCAGCGCCGAGAACGCCGTCTGGGACACCACCTTCGACGGCTGGACCCTGCGGCGCGTCTTCATCCGCGACTACAGCGAAGGCCTGTCCGACCGCCTGGAATTCCACGATCAGCTCGACACCGTGATCGCCCTCCAGCTCAAGGACCTCTTCAACAACGAGAAGACCGTCGAGACCCTCTCCATCCGCAATCTCAACGACCTCATCGCCCGCCAGAAGATGCGCGGGGACGCCAACGTCCTCTACGCCACCATCGAGCAGCAGCGCCGCCTGACGATGCCCTTCTCGGCCATCATCATGACCATCATCGGCGTGTCGCTCTCGGCCCGGCGCCGGCGCGGCGGCATCGGCTGGAACATCGGTATCGGCATCGGCCTGGCCTTCACCTACATCTTCTTCCTGCGCATGAGCGAGATGTTCGTCTGGACGGACACCCTGCCGCCCGGCATCGCCCTCTGGTTGCCCAACGTACTGTTCACCATCATCGCCGCCATCCTCTACAAACATGCCTGCAAGTAATATGACCGTCAAAGTAATCAACAAAAGCGCCAACCCCCTCCCGGCCTACGCCACCGCCTTCTCCGCAGGCCTGGACGTCCGCGCAGACAACGCCGACCCCATCGTCCTCCCGCCCCTGGGACGCGCGATGATCCCCACCGGCCTCTACCTCGAAATCCCCGCCGGCTATGAGGTGCAGGTGCGCCCGCGCAGCGGCCTCGCGGCCAAGAAGGGCGTTACCGTGCTCAACGCCCCCGGCACCATCGACGCCGACTACCGCGGCGAGGTCTGCGTGATCCTCGTCAACCTCAGCAACGAGCCCTTCACCGTGGAGCGCGGCGAGCGCATCGCCCAGCTCGTCCTCGCCCGCCACGAGCTCATCGAATGGGCCGAGACGGACACCCTGGCCGACTCCGCGCGCGGCGAAGGGGGATTCGGAAGCACCGGCGTCAAATAGCTCTATACCATGACGATGGAACAATTATACGGCACCTATCTCGCCTGCGGCTGCCAGGTCACGACCGACAGCCGGACCATCCACGGCGGCGAGATTTTCTTCGCCCTCCGGGGCGAGAATTTCGACGGCAACGCCTACGCGCTCAAGGCCCTGGAGGCCGGCGCGGACTACGCCGTGGTCGCAGCCGACGCGGACCTTCCCGAAGATCCGCGCCTCATCCGGGTCGAGGACCCGATGGCCACGCTGCGCGAACTTGCCATCTGGCACCGCACCCACGTGCGCGGCGGGCACCTCCCGGTGCTCGGCCTGACCGGCACCAACGGCAAGACCACCACCAAGAACCTCATCGCGGCCGTCCTGGCCCGTAAATTCAAAGTCACCGCCACCCAGGGCAATCTCAACAACGACATCGGCGTGCCGCTGTCGCTGCTGCGCATCCGGCCCGACACCGAGATCGCCGTCATCGAGATGGGCGCCAACCACCCCGACGACATCGCCAAACTCGTCCAGGTGAGCCGCCCCGACTACGGGCTGATCACCAATGTCGGCCGGGCCCACCTGCTGGGCTTCGGCTCCTTCGAGGGCGTCAAGGCCGCGAAAGGGGAGTTGTACAAATGGCTCGGAAGCCACCGCGGCTCGCTCATTTTCCTGAACGAAGACGACGCCGACCTGCGGGCCATGGCCGCCGCGCAGCCCTGCCACGTCTTCGGCTACGGCATTCAGTACCAGAATGTTGAAGTCCTGAGCGCCACACCCGAAGAGCCCTTCCTGCGCCTCCGTCTGGGCGAGGATCTCATCCGCACGAACCTGGTCGGGGCCTACAACGCCACCAACGTCCTCGCCGCCCTGGCGGTGGGTGAATACTTCGGCGTCCCGCGCAAAGAGGCCATCGCCGCCGTCGAGGGTTTCGTGCCCGACAACAACCGTTCGCAGATGATGCGCACGGAGCGCAACACCCTCATCGTGGACGCCTACAACGCCAACCCGTCCTCGATGCACGCTGCGCTGGACAATTTCCGCTTCATCGAAGCGCCGGCCAAACTCGCCCTGCTGGGCGACATGCGCGAGCTCGGGGAAGAGTCGCTGACCGAACACGTCAAGATCGTCCGCCTGCTGCGGATGTACGAGATCCCGGCCTGCCTGGTGGGCGAAGAGTTCCGCAAGGCGCTGGAGCTGCTGGGCGGGGGAGAGGAGCAATGGTTCCCGACCTCCGAGGCCCTCGCCGAGGCGCTCGCCGCCCGGCCGGTCAGCGGGTCCGTCGTGCTGGTCAAGGGCTCCCGCGGCATCCAGATGGAGAAGACTCTCAATCAATTGTAATTTATTGAATTTTAACTGAATATGTTTAAGCATTCTGCCCTCCTTGTCTTGGCTGGCGCGGCCGTCTGCCTGCTGTCTTCCTGCAAAGGCTACGAGGACCTCAGCGCCGCCGACAGCGCCGTCCGCATCGCCCGGGACCGCAACCTCCAGATCCTGGACGTCCGCACCCCCGAAGAATACAACGCCGGCCACATTCCCGGCGCCGCCAATATCGACTGGCTCGCCGACGGCTTCATCGACCAGGCCCGCGCCGGGCTCGATCCCGCCCGGCCCGTGCTGGCTTATTGCCGTACCGGCAAACGCAGCGCCGAGGCCAGCGCCAAGCTCGCCTCCGCCGGCTTCGACGTGCTCAACCTCAAGGGCGGCTATGTCGCCTGGACCGAGGGGGAGCGCCCCGTGCTGACGGCTGCCGACGAGGAGCTCGACGTCAAGTATGCCGTCGAACTGCTGGCCCCCGGGACGCCCGCGCCGGATTTCACCCTAGGAGATGTCGATGGCAAAGAAGTGTCTTTCAGCGATTTCCGTGGGCGGAATGTGGTGCTGGTCTTCTGGGCCTCCTGGTGCCCGGACTGCCGCGCCGAGATCCCCGACCTCAAGAAAATGGCCGCCGCGGCCGACCCCGAACAGGTGCAGTTCGTGTCCGTCTCCTATGACCGCGCGTTCGACACCCTGTGCGCGTTCGTGAAGGAGCAGGAGCTCCCCGGCGTCCAGCTCTTCGACCCCGCCGGCAAGCAGGACTCCGAAGTCGGCGCCGCGTATGGTGTCAAATGGATCCCGTCCCTCTACCTGATCGACCCTGACGGGAAAGTCGTCTTCGGCACCGTCCTCGCCCCCCGCATCGCCGCCGCCCTCGGCTCCGGCGCCACCATCTCCCTCGCCGCACCCGCCCCCACCCGCGAACTCTGCGCCGACGACTCCTGCGCCGAATAACCCTTTGTCATCCTGAGCGCCCTCCCTGTCATCCTGAGCGCAGCGAAGGATCTACCCCTCATCCCGGGCCTGATCCGGGATCTTTTTTTGCCGTCTGAGATCGGGCTTTCCGCCCAAGAGCGGCGGGAGGAGCAGCCGCCGAGAGTTTTGGAGTCTCTCGGCGGGCCCCCCGCTTGCCCGGAAGCCATATCCCCGTCATCGAAATCCCATTCCCAAAACAGGTGTCCACAAAAACGCTATTGTACGCAATATTTGTGGACACCTGTCGGGCTTTAAGGCTGAAATCGGCTGTTTAGGGGGATAGGTATCCACTTTTTTTGCTCCAGAAGGCGATTTTCTGGACACCTGTCTGACAGATGAGGTCAACCCCCGCCAGTGATAATCCCGAGGGCCCAGAAAGAGGGGGTGTCCCAGCCAACACTCCAAATCAAATACAATCTTTAGGGGATTTTCAGACAGAAAACAGTCTTATTTCTGTCTGTAGGGTCTATTTTCTCGACCTACGGACAGGTTTTGGACTCCTGGCTGTCTGTAGGTTCTGATTTTTGAAGGGCCTGACAGGATTAAGGCTGTTTTCTGTCTGTAGGTCCCCGGGCCCGGGCGAGCGGGGGCGACTGAGAGCCCCCAAAGCTCTCAGTCCGCCTCCCGCTAACCGCCGAGCCGCGTAATGCGAGGCGGTGGCGCCCCGATGGTTGCCACCGGCTCTGAAATCCGGCTGGCCACCCATCAACCGCGAGAGCCGCCGAGCCTCGCATCCGCGAGGCGGCGACCGCCCAACCACCGCCGCCGTCTGGCGGCCTGTCACGGTCTCCCCGGGCGGGGTGAGAATCGGGCTCTGGCGCACCCCGGGCGGGGAAAAAGCAGGCGGCGGGGTGCGAATCGGGCTCTGGCGCACCCCGGGCGGGGAAAAACCAGGCGGCGGGGCAGGGGATTAATGTTGGTAGCGGTATTGGAGGCGGAGTTCGAGGCGGCCGTCTTTGGGGGTGAGGGCCCAGGGGTATTGGACGGTCTCGAGGCGGAGCCAGAGGGTATGGCGCCGGGCGAGGTGCCAGGCGGCGTAGAGAGAGGCGGCCCAGCCACGACCGTAGCGGGCGGGGACAATGAAGGAGCCGGGGGCGTCGCGTTCGTAGACGTAGATGCGGTCGTCCCAGTTGTCGACTTTGAAGAGGCCGCCGCGGGCGTAGAGGGAGAGGGCGGGGCCGCGCCGGGCGAGTTCGGCGTACCAGTGCCAGGCGAAGGCGCGGCCGAAGACGGCGTCGTAGCGGGCGGCGGCCTGCCAGGGGCCGGCGGTGGCGGTGAGGGCGGTGCGGAGGTCGAGGCGGACGCCCGCCGCGGCGAAGGGGAAGGGGGTCTCAGCGGCGTCGGAGGGGCGCCAGCGGAGCTGGGCCCGAAGCAGCGGCTGCAGGGTTAAAGAATCGTGCAGGGTGAGGGTGGGGTGGTATTGGAGGAGGGTTTTGAGTTGGAAGGCGCGGGTGTCGGGGCGGAGGGCGGCGTCGGTGGTGGCGGAGAGGGCAGGGCCTTCGTAGCCGAGGGCGACGCCGCTGTAGTCTTTGCCGAGGCCCAGCCAGCGGCCGAGGATGCCGGCTTTGTGGCCGTAGGAGGGGACCCAGATGGCACCGGCGACGGCTTTAAAAGGTAGAGCGGCAGGGCCCGGGGAGGAGGAAAGGGAAGTCTGAGCCGAGGTGGAGGGGGAGGAGGTACGGAGAGTCGGGGCAGAGGCAGCGGAGGGAGCGCGGGGAGTGAGGAGCGAGCTGCCGTCGGGGCGGTACCAGAGGGCGGTTTCGGCGAAGAGGGCCCAGCCGGGGAGGGCGATGCGGGCCTCCAGCGAGGCGGCGTGGGCGGTGGCGGTGAAGCCCGCGGAGGCGCTGCGCCAGGTTCGCGTCAGATTCATAATCGGCCGCCCCGCCCCAGCAATCCCCCGCGCGATCCCCTCCACCGTTCCCCCCAGCGAATAAGCCACCGAGAGGCGCCAGGGCCCGAAATGCCAGTCCGTCGCGACCCCCGTCAGCTCCGGCGAGTAGGACCCGGTCGCGGCGAAGCCGGTGCCGTTGCGCCGGAAGGCGCCGAGCGAATTGTACCCGCTCAGCGAGAAGCCGCTCCACTGCACGAGCCCCTGCCCGAAGCGCGCGGCGAAGTTGCCGACGATGACCTGCCCGAGCACGCGCCGGCCGTACCAGGCGGCGCTGAACGTGCCCCAGCCGGGGGAGGGAGAAGAATAGGTGGTCCGCAGGGAATAGAACAGCGCCGCCCGCTCCCCGAACTCCGCCTCGTACTTCAGCCCCCCGACCGCCGCCGGACTCCCAAAAGCCAACCCAGACCCAGCCGAACCACCACCCGAAGACCCACCACCAGACCCCGCAGACACCGCCGAAGCCCCGCCCCTCACCACCACGCTCTGCCGCACTCGCGTATCCTCCCGCCACCCCGGCCCCTCACCCTCCGTCAACCCCAACACACAGAACACCTCCAGCGCCCGGCACAACTCCTCCGAAAACCCATCCACCAACCCCAGCTCCGTCCACGACAACACCGCCCCCGTCCGCTGCCGGTAATCCAGCAGCGACGCCACCTGGAACGCCGTCAGCAGCCCGCTCGAGAGCAGCCGGCTCCTCCCGGCCGCATTCAAGTCCACCGGCCGCGCCGCAAGCGACTGATACCGTGCCACTTCATCTTCCGAAAGCTCCTCGACGCAGGATGCGCCGGAGAGATACAACAGGGCCTCCTGGAAGCCCCAGGGCCCGACAAGGGCCAATAAGAGCAAGAACGTTTTCATAGTCTTCAAAAGTTTCTTCCGCAAAATACAAATAAAATTTGTAACTTCGCCACTCAACCAGACGTGTATTATTTATGAAGGAAGATCGTATCCAGCTTTTCGACAAAACATTCAAACCCTACATCCGCCACGAGCAGATCATCGCCGCCATCGACAAGGTCGCCGAAGAGATCAACGCCGACTACCGCGGCTGCCAGGACATACCCGTCGTCCTGTGCGTGCTGAACGGCTCCATCCCCTTCACCGGTGAACTCCTCCAGCGGCTCGAATTCAACTGCCAGCTCGTCTCCATCAAACTCTCCTCCTACCAGGGCACCCAGTCCACCGGCACCGTCCTCAATGTGATGGGCCTGACCTCCAACGTCCGCGGCCGCCGGGTGATCATCTGCGAGGACATCGTGGACACCGGCAACACGATCGTGGCCCTCAAGGAAATGCTCCTCGACAAGGAAGGCGCCGCCGACGTACGCATCTGCACGATGCTCCTCAAGCCCGACGTCTACGACAAGAACGAGAAACTGGACTACGTGGGGATGAGCATCCCCAACGCCTTCATCGTCGGCTTCGGCCTCGACTACAACGAGCTCGGCCGCAACATCAAAGATATCTACGTAATCGACGAATAATCATGAAGTATTACATCCTCTTCGGCCCTCCGGGCGCCGGCAAGGGCACCCACGCCGGGGCCATCGCACAGAAGTACAACCTCAAGCACATCTCCACCGGCGAACTGCTCCGCGCCGAGATCGCCGCGGGCACCGAACTCGGCCGCCAGGCCAAGAGCCTCATCGACGCCGGTATGCTCGTCCCCGACGCCGTCGTGGAAGGCATGATCGAATCCGCCTTCGACACCATCAAGGGCGTGGACGGCTTCCTGCTCGACGGCTTCCCGCGCAACCTCGCCCAGGCCGCCGACCTCGACAAGATCCTGGAGAAACGCGGCGAAGAAGTCACCGCCGTGGTGGCGCTGATGATCTCTGACGAGACCATCCGCAAACGCATCAAGGGCCGCGCCCTGATCGAGGGCCGCGCCGACGACGCCAACGACGAGACCATCTCCAACCGCATCCGCACCTACCACGCCCAGACCGAGCCCCTCAAGGCGTACTACCAGGCCGCCGGCAAATACTACGAATGCGACGGCGACAACGGCACCATCGAGGACAACCGCAACCGCGTCCTCGCCCTCGTGGAAAGCATTAAATAAAGCCCCGTAACCCAATGGCTGACAACTACCTGGAGAAGCGCTACGAAGAAGTCTTCGGTCCCGGCGCCAAGCCGAAGGGCGGCCCGCACCGGCCCGCCCTGGACACCCTGCTGCAGCGCAACCGGAGCTACCGCGGCTACGACCCCTCGTACGTGGTGCACCGCCGCCAGCTCGACGCGATGATCGCCGTCAACCCCAAGGTCGCCTCCAGCATCAACCTCCAGCGCCTGCGCTTCCGCCCGGTGGTCAAAGGCCCCGAAGCCGACAGCGTCAACGCCCACATCCGGATGGGCAGGGGACTGCCGGAGCTGAACCTCCCGTTCCCGGGCACCCAGCCCGAAGCCTTCATCATCGTCTGCAGCATCGCCCCGGAGAACCCGGGCATCGACATCGACCTGGGCATCTCCCTGCAGAGCATGGCCCTGAAGGCCGTGGAGATGGGTCTGGGCTGCCTGATGATCCGCAACTTCGACCGCGAACCCATCCGCGAAGCCTTAAACCTGCCGTACGAACCCATCGCCGTGCTCGCCGTCGGCAAGAGCGCCGAACAGATCGAACTCGTCCCCGTACACGAAGGCGAGCCGCTCGGCTACTACCGCCGCGACGGCGTACACTACGTCCCCAAACTCACGGCCGAGGACCTCACCATCTAAGGCTTCAGAATCGCAGACAACAACGGAAGGCTCTTCGCAGGAAGGGCCTTCTGCTGCATCGCCCCGCTGAAATGCGACAGGCGGTGCAGATCCGACCCGCAGCGGTCGTACAGACCCGCGCGCAGCAGCGAGAGCGCCTTGCGCCGAACCGGCTCCCCGTAGGCCCCGGCGAGGGAGGGGAGATTCAGCTGAAACGCTGTCCCGCCCGCAGCAAGCCGCTCATAATCAGCCATCTGCATATAGACATAACGCTCCGGATGCGCGAGCAGCGGACGGTACCCCCGGGAGCGGATCTCCTCCAACAGACCGTCCAGATCCATCGGCGGATTGAAATACGAAGTCTCCACCAGCAGCCAGGGCCCGTCCCCGTAGGGCAGCACATCCCCGGCGGCGAGCCGCTCCGCGAACAGCGGATCCAACATATGCTCCGCCGCCAGGTGCAGGCCGACGGGACCGCTGTACGCCGCGCAAAGCGCCGCGAAGCGCTCCCGCAGCGCCCCCGTCTCGTTCGGCACATCCTCCATGATATGCGGCGTCAGCCAGACCTCCCGCACCCCCTGCTCCTCATACCAGGCCAGCACCGCGAGCGACTCCTCCAGGGTCCGGACCCCATCGTCCACCCCCGGCAGAATATGCGAATGCCAGTCCGTCCAGCCCCGCAGGACCCCGGCCTCCGACAACGCGCGCTTTCCTCCAAAAAGAAACATATCTAAATACAAATATACCGAAAATTTCAGTATATTTGTATACTTAATAGGCGCCTCCCTGACGAGAGAGAAAAAAACCGGCCGACGGCACGGCTCCTGGATAGGAGCACGACCGCGCGCAAATCCCACATAACTGCCACGGCCACGCAGTCCGCGCCCCTGCGCCCACCCCTTTGCAGAGGGGCCCTCGCGGCCTCTCTACGCACGCGGGGGAGTGAAAACATACCCCCGCCCTGCCGAACAAAATCAATCAACAAATATGAGAAACAACCCCCTTCTCCGCGCAGCGCTGTTTGCGTGCGTGCTCGCGCTCGCGAGTTGCGCCACCCCGCGTGACATCGTCTATCTCCAGGACGCAGCCGACGCCGCCACCATCCAGCACATCCCCGCCCAGCCCATCCGCCTCAAGCCGATGGACCAGATCTCCATCATCGTCAACTGCCGCGAACCCGAGATCACCGCGATGTTCAACCTGCCGTACTACACCCGCCGCATCGGCGAGAACCAGTCCCTGAGCAGCGCCGGCGCCTCCAACATGGGCACCTCCACCTCGGCCCAATACATCTCCGGCTACACCGTCGACTCCGACGGCTGCATCGACTTCCCGATCCTGGGCCGGATCAGCATCGAGGGCAAGACCCGCGCCGAGGTCTGCGAATTCATCAAGCGGGAGATCATCGCCAGCGGCCAGGCCAAAGACCCGGTGGTCACCGTGGAATTCATGAACCTGGGCTTCTCGGTGCTCGGCGAAGTCACCCGCCCGGGCCGCTACCGCATCGACCGCGACCAGTTCACCATCTTCGACGCCATCAGCCTCGCCGGCGACCTGACGATCAACGGCGAACGCCAGAGCGTGACCCTGGTCCGCCACGGCCGCGAGGGCGACGAGATCCACAAACTCGACTTCACCCAGGTCGACCGGATCTACAACTCGCCCGCCTACTACATCCAGCAGGACGATACCATCTACGTGATTCCCAACGACAAACGCCGCCGCGAATCCACGGTCAACGGCAACAACGTCCGCTCCAGCTCCTTCTGGATCAGCCTCGCCACCCTGGCTACCTCAGTGGCCGTGCTCATCATCCGCAAATAACAAATATCCCATATGGAAAACACCACAAGCACCCAGCAGCAGTCCCTCTCCTTCTCGGAACTCTGGGCCCTGTGCCTCTCGCACTGGCGCTGGTTCGTCCTCTCCCTGGCCGTCTGCCTGCTCGCCGCAGGCCTCTACATCCTCAAGACCCCGCCGGTCTACACCCGCTCCGCGGCCGTCCTCGTCAAGGAGGACACCAAGGGCAACTCCATCGCCGGCGACGTCTCCGCCGCCTTCTCCGACCTCGGCTTCGGCCAGACCAAGGTCAACGTCAACAACGAGATCCTGAACTTCCAGTCCCCGGACCTGATGCTCGAAGTCGTGAAGCGCCTGCACCTGGAGACCGACTACAAACTCGACGACTTCTTCTACGACCGCACCCTCTACGGCGAGACCCTGCCGCTCCGCCTGGAATTCCTGGACCTCGCCAACAACGAGTCCGCCTTCCTGACCCTCAAGCCCGCAGGGGAGGGCAAGGTCGAACTGGGCGACTTCGTCCGCCGGGATGACAAGTCCGCCAGGGGCGAGACCGTGCGCGGAGCCGTGGGCGACACCCTAGCCACCCCGCTCGGCAAGATCGTCGTCCTCGAGCCCGAATACCCCGACGCCCCGGCGCTCGACGGCACGCTCAACATCAGCCGCAGCAGCCTCTACGGCGCCGCCAGGGCCTATCTGAGCAAGATGACCGTGGCCCTTTCGAACAAGAACGCCACCGTGATCGACCTCTCCATCGAGGACGTCAACACCCAGCGCGCCGCCGAGATCCTCAATATGATGATCAACGTCTACAACGAGATCTGGATCAAGGACAAGAACCAGATCACCACCTCCACCAACGAATTCATCGCGGAGCGCCTCCGCGTGATCGAAGACGAGTTGGGAGACGTGGACCGCACCATCTCCTCCTTCAAGAGCGAACAGCGCCTGCCGGACATCGCCGCGTCTGCGGGCCTCGACATGCAACTCAGCGCCGAGGCCGGCAAACGCATCCAGGACCTCAGCAACCAACAGGCCATCGCCCGCTACCTCTCCTCCTACATCCGGGACGCCAAGGGTTCGCTGCTCCCCGCCAACGCCGGGCTCAACGACGCCAACATCCAGACCCAGATCAACCAGTACAACACCACCCAGCTCCAGCGCAACCGCCTGGTAGAGAGCAGCTCCGAGCAGAACTACATCGTCCAGGACCTGGACCGCCAGCTGGAGTCGATGCGGGGCGTCATCCTCAATTCGATCGACAACTACGCCATCTCCCTGGAGACCCAGCTCGCCACCACCCGCGGCGCGCGCGAGCAGGCGGACGCCCGCATCTCCAACAACCCCCGCCAGGCCGGCCAGCTGCTGAGCGACGAGCGCCAGCAGAAAGTCAAGGAGGCCCTCTACCTGTTCCTCCTGCAGAAACGTGAGGAGAACGAACTCTCCCAGGCCTTCACGGCCTACAACACCCGCGTCGTGGCCACCCCCAACGGCTCCTCCACCCCCATCTCGCCCAACAAGAAGATGATCCTGCTGGTGGCCCTGCTGCTGGGCTTCGCCCTCCCGCTGGGCCTGCTCTACCTGCGCGAGACCACCAACACCACGGTCCGCGGCCGCAAGGACCTCGAAGGCCTCGCCGTGCCGTTCCTGGGCGAACTCCCGGCCGCCTACAAGCCCAAGAAGACCCTCCTGCAGCGCCTCATCCCGGCCCTCTACCACCCGTCGGAGAACCCCGAAGAGCGCAAGATCGTGGTCAAGGCCCACAGCCGCAACATCATCAACGAAGCCTTCCGCGTGGTCCGCACCAACCTCGAATTCATGCAGGGCCGGGAATCCGACGGCGCCTACGCCGTGATGATCACCTCGATGAACCCGGGCAGCGGCAAGACCTTCATCACCGCCAACCTCTCCACCGCCTTCGCCATCAAGGGCAAGCGCACCCTGGCCATCGACATGGACCTGCGCAAGCAGTCCCTGAGCGAGTTCGCCGGCAAGCCCAAGACGGGCCTGAGCGACTACCTGAACGGCCGCGCCACCGGATATAAAGACCTGATCGTCAAGAACATCAACGAGACCGGCCTGGACATCCTGCCCGTCGGCACCCTGCCTCCGAATCCCGCCGAACTCCTGGCCTCGCCGCTCCTGGACAGCATGCTCGACGCGCTGAGAGGGGAGTACGACTACATCTTCCTCGACTGCCCGCCCGTGGAGATCGTGACCGACGCCGACCTTGTCAACCGCCTGGCCGACTGCACGGTCTTCATCGTCCGCGCCGGCCTGCTCGACCGCGCGATGCTCCCGGAGATCGACCGCTTCTACACCGCCAAGCGCTACCGCAACATGGCCGCCCTGCTGAACGGCACCGACGGCGGCGGCCGCTACGGCTACAAGTACGGCTATAAATACGGCTACAAGTACGGCTACCGCTACGGCTCCAACTACGGCAACGCTTCCGAAGAGAAAGAATAATATGCCCATCCCGATCCAAGGCCTCCTCTTCTCGCTGCTGGCGTTCATGCTGTCGATGACCATCTACCCGGCCACCCGGCGCTTCGCCCTGCACCACGGCATCCTGGACAACCCCGACGCACGCAAACTCCAGCGCGTCCCCGTGCCCGTGCTGGGCGGGGCCGTGGTCTTCGTCAGTTACTACTTCTGCGTGATGATCTTCCTCGCCCTCCACGGTGAGCCCCACATGTTCGCACCGCTGCTGAGTATGGCCGTGATGACGGGCATCGGCATCTGGGACGACCTGCGCGGCCTGCCCGCCGCCTTCCGCTTCGTCGTGGAGATGGTCGTCGTCTGGGGGATGATGGGCTTGGGCGGGGACTACATCAACGACTTCCACGGCCTCTGGGGCCTCGGGGAACTCTCCAAATGGATCTCCGCCCCGCTCAGCATCCTCGCAGGCGTGGGCATCATCAACGCCATCAACCTCATCGACGGCGTGGACGGCTACTGCTCCGGCTTCGGCATCCTGGGCTGCCTGCTCTTCAGCATCCCCATGGCCGCCGTGGGCGCCTGGGTGCCCGCCTGCACGTTGTGGATGCTCGCCGCGGCGCTCCTGCCCTTCTGGCTGCACAACGTCTTCGGCAAGCGGAGCAAGATGTTCCTCGGCGACGGGGGCTCCCTGCTGCTCGGCACCGGGTTCGTCGCGATGGTCTTCTTCGTCCTGAGCCACAAATCCCCCTGCATCCCGCTCGCAGAAGAGAAGGGGATGGGCCTGATCCCCTTCACCCTCGCTGTGATGGCCATCCCGGTGTTCGACACCGTGCGCGTGATGACGATGCGGATGATCCGCGGCCGCTCGCCCTTCGACCCCGACAAGACGCATCTCCACCACCTTTTCATCGAGATGGGCTTCTCCCACGTGGGCACCTCACTGACCATCCACGCGATGAACTTCGGGATCGTGCTGGCCTGGTGGCTCAGCTGGATGCTCGGCGCCTCCGTGGATCTCCAGCTCTACATCGTGGTCGCCCTCGGGCTGCTCGTCACCTTCGCCTTCTACAAATTCATCAAGATCCACCAGGAACGGCAGTCCCGCTACTACGCCTGGATGTGCCAACTCGGCAAGCGCTCCCACCGCTTCATGCTCGGCGCCTGGGTGGCCGTCCGGAACATCGTGGACAAACCCAACCAGCGCCTGCTGCGCCTGCAGGCAAGCATACGCCGCCTCTTCAAGAAATGAAACGCATCCTCATCACCGGCAGCGCCGGCTTCATCGGCGCCGCCCTTGTCCGGCGGCTCCTCACCGACGGAGGAGACCCCGTCAGCATCGTCGGCCTCGACAACCTCAACGACTACTACGACCCCTCCCTCAAACAATACCGCCTCAATGTCATTCTGAGCGCCAGCGAAGAATCTACATCCGAATACCACTTCATCCGCGGCGACATCGCAGACAAGACCCTCATCGATAATCTCTTCGAGCAGTACAAGTTTGATATAGTAGTCAATCTAGCAGCCCAAGCAGGAGTTCGGTATTCAATCCAAAACCCGGATGCTTATATACAAAGCAACATCATCGGCTTCTACAACATCCTCGAAGCCTGCCGGCACCATCCTGTCGAACACCTCATCTACGCCTCCTCCAGCAGCGTCTACGGCGGCAACACCAAGATCCCCTTCAGCGTCGAAGACCGCGTCGACAACCCCGTCTCCCTCTACGCCGCCACCAAGAAGAGCAACGAACTCTTCGCCCACTGCTACAGCAAACTCTACGGCATCCCGACCACGGGCCTCCGCTTCTTCACCGTCTACGGCCCCGCCGGCCGCCCCGACATGGCCTACTTCGGCTTCACCGACAAACTCCTGCGCGGCGAAACCATCCAAATATTCAACTACGGCAACTGCCGCCGCGACTTCACCTACATCGACGACATCATCGAAGGCCTCGTCCGCATTATCCGGATGGGTCATATATCTTGTCATTCTGAGCGAAGCGAAGAATCTATACCATATGCAGTCTACAACATCGGCGGCGGCCACCCCGAAAACCTTCTGACCTTCGTCCAGACCCTCCAAGAAGAACTCCTCCGCGCCGGCATCCTGCCCCCCGACTACGACTTCGAAGCCCATCGCGAACTCGTCCCCATGCAACCCGGCGACGTCCCCACCACCTACGCCGACGCCTCCGCCCTCGAACGCGACTACGGCTTCACCCCCCGGGTCCCCCTCCGCGAAGGCCTCCGCCACTTCGCAGAATGGTACAAACAATACTATACAATCTAAAACGATGCAAGCAATCATTCTCGCTGCCGGTATGGGCAAGCGCCTGGGTGAATACACCAAGGACAACACAAAATGTATGGTCTCAGTCAATGGAACGACATTGATTGACAGAGTGTTGGCACAATTGTCCCAATTATCGCTCAACAGGGTTATCATCGTCGTCGGCTACAAGGGGGATAAACTCATTTCATACTTAGGAGATGACAAATACGGACTGAATATCGAATACGTCCACAATCCCGTCTACGACAAAACCAACAATATCTATTCGCTTGCCCTGGCAACAGACAAATTAGTCGAGGACGATACACTTCTGATCGAAAGCGATTTGATCTTCGACGACGGGATGTTCCGGCTATTGCTGGACAACTCCTATCCCAACCTCGCGTTAGTTGCCAAATACGAGAACTGGATGGATGGTACGATGGTTCGTATCGATCAAGATAACAACATCGTTAATTTTGTTACCAAAGATGCCTTCCGTCATCAAGATTCATCCTCGTACTACAAGACCGTCAACATTTATAAATTTTCAAAAGAGTTCTCGCAAACCAAATACGTACCCTTCCTGAACGCATACACCAAAGCCGTCGGGAACAATGAGTATTACGAAAACGTCCTTCGCATCATCTCTTTCCTGAACAGCCACGACCTCAAGGCGCTGCCGATCACAAACGAGAGATGGTACGAGATCGACGACAAGCAGGACCTGGATATTGCAGAAGCCCTGTTCGCTGACGAGAAGGATGTCCTGCGCAAGTATTACGGCCGTTTCGGCGGTTTCTGGCGTTTCCCCAAAATGCTGGACTACTGCTACCTGGTGTCAAGACCATCAAATCCGCCTGATCGTCGATGAAAGCTTCGTGGACTTCAGCGTGGGATTCGAGCATAACTCCCTGCTGCGAAACCAGATCCTCGAAGCCTATCCCTCGATGGTCGTGATCAAGAGCATCAGCAAGAGCTACGGTGTCCCCGGCATCCGCCTGGGCATCCTGTGCTCGGCAGACACGGCCCTCGTCGCCAAGCTGAAAAAGATGGTCAGTATCTGGAACATCAATTCCTTTGCCGAGTACTTCATGCAAATACTCAGCAAGTATGAGAAAGACTACAGACGGGCGTGTGAGAAGTTCATCCTCGAGCGCGACGACTTCGAGCAGAAACTGAAGGAGATACGCTTCCTGAGGCTGATGCCCTCCCAGGCGAACTATTTCCTCTGTGAGATCCTCCCGCCGAAGAATGCCGATCAGCTGGTGCGCACCATGCTGATCAAATATAACATCCTGGTCCGCGACTGTTCGGCCAAACTCGGCTTCGACGGCAAGCAATATATGCGCATCGCCGTGCGTTCCCACGAGGATAACGCCAAGTTCCTGCAGGCCCTGAGAGAACTGGACAGCCAATAAAGTATGAAGATCTGCATTTGCGGCGGCGGGGCCCTGGGCCATGTCTGTGCCGGTGTATTCTCCACCCGGGACGATGTGGAATTATGCATCTACTCCGGCCACCCGGAGTCCTGGGGAAGGACCCTCCTCGTCAAAGACCTGATTGGAAGATCTTTTGAAGCGAAGATTTCAAAAGTATCCAACGATCCCAAAGAAGTTGTTAGTAATCAGGACCTCATTCTCCTTTGTATACCGGGCTTCCTCATCGAGAAAACCCTGAAAGAGATTAAGCCCTATATCGGCAACGCCTACGTTGGTTCGATTGTATCAAGTACCGGGTTTTTTTTCATCGCTCATCAGATTCTTGGGGAAGAAGCCAAACTGTTTGGTTTTCAGCGGGTCCCTTTCATCGCCAGGGTAGTAGCGTACGGGAAGTCGGCCAATCTGCTGGGTTATAAACCCGTCCTGTCCGTCGTTCTGGAGAACATCCCGGATCAGGAGTCTTTTCGGGCTCTACTGGAAGGCTTGTTTTTGACGCCAGTCAAATTATTGGATAATTACTATGAAGTCTCCCTGACCAATTCAAATCCGATTCTTCACACCGGCCGGCTCTACACGATGTTCCAAGGGAAAGAGGACACCATGTTCGACCATAAAATCTTGTTCTACAAAGAGTGGACGAATGAAGCATCGCAAATGCTGATTGATATGGATGCGGAGTTTTTCAGACTGTTGGAGAGACTTAAGATAACCTGTATTCCATCCCTACTGGACTACTATGAATGTACAGACGCCCAATCTTTGACAAACAAAATATCATCCATTCCAGCCTTTCAGACAATTGAGAGCCCGATGCTTGCGATCGCAGGCGGTTGGAAAGCCGACTTCAGCAGCCGTTACTTCACGGAGGACTTCCCATTTGGTCTGCGCTGGATCAAAGAACTCTCTGAAAAAAATCAAGTTGAAACCCCGGTAATAGACAAGGTATATAACTGGGGCATGAGCCAATTATAACCAAACCCACGCACCATGCACACCCTCATAAGCTTACCCTACGCCCCCGACGCGCTCGAACCCGTCATCAGCGAACGCACCCTCTCCTTCCACCACGGCAAACACCTCCAGGCCTACGTCGACAACCTCAACAAGTTGCTCCCCGGCAGCGGCCTCGAAGACCTGCCCCTGACTGAGATCGTCCGCCAATCCTCCGGCGCCCTCTTCAACAACGCCGGCCAGGTCCTCAACCATAACCTCTACTTTACCCAATTCACCCCGGGCGGCTCGCCGGCACCCGCCGGCCCCCTCGCCGCCCAGATCGACAAACAATGGGGGAGCCTCGCCGCCTTCCAGGCCGAATTCGAAGCCCGCGGCGTCGCCCTCTTCGGCAGCGGCTGGGTCTGGCTCTCCGCCGACCAAGACGGCACCTTGCAGATCACCCAGGAGCCCAACGCCGGCAACCCCGTCACCCGCGGCCTGAGGCCCCTGCTCACCTTCGACGTCTGGGAACACGCCTACTACCTCGACTACCAGAACCGCCGCGCCGCCCAGCTCCATGCCCTCTGGGACATCGTGAATTGGGAAGAGGTAGAAGCAAGATACACCCAGGGCCAATAGCCCTCCTCACGGGCCTGACCCGCGAATTCCCGGCCAGGCAGGGGAGCCCCCGGGACCTACGGACAGAAAACAGCCTTATTCCTGTCCATAGGGTCAAAATACAAGACCTACAGACAGAAAAACGCCCCCTGGCTGTCCGTGGGCGCCCAAAAACAAGGGGCCGGACAGAAACAAGGCTGAATTCTGTCTGTAGAACCAATTGTCCTTTTACGTAAAGCAAAAAATCTCAGCTTAAGAAAAAGAGTAGATATTGAAAGAAGTAAAGAATTCAATACAAGAAGGGAAAGACTTTAGGAGATTGGAGGGAGATAGTTGGATGATTGTGGTTTTTTTGTGCTTTTCGACAATTTTAGAAATTAATTATAATGGTCAATTTTAGTAATGTTGCTATTCACCGAGCGGTTATGCATCGGGTTCATCAAAAACAAGGGAACAATAATGCTTATGTTACGCCCTCGAATCAGCTCCTGAATTTAGATGACGATTCAAAGCAAATTATTAAAGAAAGACTCTTAACGGCTTTCGGTCGACAAAGCAAGTCTTTTGAACTCGAAATTGAAGATGACGGTGTTGATTCTTGCTTTAATCTCATTCGTTCTTTGCATCAAGCAGATGATGCTCAATTTGTACATATTTCTATTGAAATCGCAGAATTATTAGCCGACAGCCAGCGCCAACAGAGTATCCCTGGTGGATTCCTTTTGGTTGTACATTGTATATATGATGAGAAGCCACTTTTCGTACTAATTAAAGCAGAGCCACACAATGCTCTTGGCGTTACTGAAATGGATGTGCATTCCATTAAAGACATCATCTTAAGTCCAGAACAAAAGTTGTATAAGGCTGTTTATTACGAGCAAAAGGTCTTAGCTCAACAAAACGATAATTTGAGCAAAGATAATTTCCGTGTAGTTTTGTTTGATAGTATTATTAACACAAATCGCTCTATTGCGCAGTATTTTTATAAAAATTTTCTAGGTCTTACAATTAGTAGTAATGCCGAATTACAGACGAGTTCTTTTTACAAAAAAATGGAAGACCAAATTTGGGGGAAACTCGATGGAATTCAAGCATTCAACGCATCTGATTTATTACGAGCAGAAATATTGAATTCCGCCAAAGTTTCTGTTAATCCACATGAAGTAATAACTAATATAATTCCTGCGGAGTCTCGAGATGATTTCCTCTCTGTAATAAGTCAATTTCCCCAGTCCTTCGTCAAAAAGACATCTCTAATTGATACTGCGCTTGGGAAAAAAAGTATAATTCTAAATAACGTCAAGATTACTGCACCAACTAATTATTTTAACAGTAATGTGAATGTAGAGGAACAAGGGGATGAATATGTGGTAAAAATACGTCATAGCCATGAATAATCTCGATGAAACTGTTATCAGGAAGGAATTTAAAGAACTACATCCTTTGCTTGAAGAATGGGGGGAAACGGTGGATACAATTTTGGAATGCTACTTAAAAGAATTAAAGTTAAGTTCTGAACGTCTCCACCAAGGGCCAAAGCATAGAGTTAAGGACGAAGAATCTTATGTATCGAAAGTATTATATCGTAAATGTTATGCCGACCCTATCAAGGAGACCACAGATAAAGTTGGTACCAGAATTGTTCTCCTTAATAGTGATGATGTAAATACCGTTTCATCTTTTATTAATCAATGCAACGAGTGGTTTTGCTTAGAACAATCACAGGACATTGATTATATTCGAGAGCATAAACCTACCGAATTTACCTATCAATCAAATCATTTTATCGTTAAGCCTAAACCGCCTAGATATTCAGACGAGTTGTGTGATTTATTAACTTGTGAAATTCAAGTTCGCACATTACTTCAGCATGCATATGCAGAAACTAGCCACGATACAGTATACAAAAAGGGACATAGCAGCACACCTTCCGTGCTGCGAGCCCTCGCTGTAACGATGGCATTTCTTGAAACTGCTGATGAAAAAATTAAGCTGATTTACGATAAAACAACGACTATGATTACGCCAAAGACACAATTGATAAAATCCTTGGTCGACATATACATGAGGTTTGTTCCTCAATTCAATCAGTCCGATTTCGATCCTGGGATTGCAGAGTCTTTGTTCTCTCTCTTCGATGAGGATTTTTATACAGAAGTTATCCATCAATTGGATACTTTTGTGACCAGTTATGAATCTGACATCACGGCTGCCTTAACTCAAGATCCACTACCCTTTTTATTCCGTCAACCAATAGTATTGTTTGCTTTTTATGCCCTCCTATACAAACAATATACTCTTATAGAAAAATGGCCTTTTACCAAGGATTCCCTGCTTCAAGCTTGTCGAGCGCTGGGTATAAGTGATGACGTAATTCCATAATTACACGTAAACAGATCTCAATATTACAATAACCTTGATACTTAAACAGGATCCCATCTCAACCCCTTTTCTGCCCAAGGGATGGCGTCGCCGAGGTACTGGAGTCTGAAGTAAAAAAGCATGGAAGACTCAAAGAGAAGAAATAATCGCGGTTTAAGTCACCTAGTTATAACCCATATTCGGTAACTTACACTCCTTTCGATTTTTCGAGTAGGCGTCATAAATGATCTGGGACATAGTGATTTGATGTATACCATCCAGTGGGCTGTTGTTACGAAGAACTTACCGAATTAGAGCAATAAGAAAGTGAGTTAATTTTCAATAGATTTTTCACGAAACAATAACTAAGTCGTGGTAACGACATCATAGAAACGATTTGTTATACCCACCTACAGACCACAAAGCCACAATACAGATAGAATGAAGAAAGTAATGCTTGTTTTCGGGACCCGGCCGGAGGCGATCAAGATCTGCCCCCTGGTCAAGGAGTTCCAAAAGCACCCGGACAGCTTCCAGACCATCGTCTGCGTCACCGGCCAGCACCGTGAGATGCTTGACCAGGTCCTGAAGATCTTTGACGTCAAGCCCGACTACGACCTCAACATCATGAAGAAGGGCCAGGACCTCTACGACGTCACCGCCCGCGTCCTCACCGGCATGCGCGACGTCCTCAAGCAGGCCCGGCCCGACGTTGTACTCGTCCACGGCGATACCACCACCAGCACCGCCGCGGCCCTCGCCGCCTTCTACCAGCAAATCCCCGTCGGCCACGTTGAAGCCGGCCTGCGCACCCGCAACATCTATAGCCCCTGGCCTGAAGAAATGAACCGCCAGATCACCGGCCGCATCGCCACCTACAACTTCGCCCCGACGCCCCTGAGCCGCCAAAACCTCGAAGAAGAACGCGTCCACGGCCAGATCTTCGTCACCGGCAACACCGTCATCGACGCCCTCCACTGGGTCGTCGACAAACTCAACTCCGACAAAACCCTCGCCGACCAGCAAATCCAAGTCCTCAAAACCGCCGGCTACGACGTCACCCGCCTGGCACCTCATCGCGGGCTTGACCCGCGATCTCCCGCCAAAAAGCTCGTTCTCATCACCGGCCACCGCCGCGAGAACTTCGGCGACGGCTTCATCTCTATGGTCACCGCCATGAAAGACCTCAGCGAGAAGTACTCCGATGTGGATTTCGTGTACCCCATGCACCTCAACCCCAACGTCCGCAAACCCATCCACGAGGTCTTCGGCGAAGACCTCACCGCATACAAAAACTTCTTCTTCATCGAACCCCTCCAGTACCTGGAATTCGTCTACCTGATGGAGAAGAGCACCCTCGTCCTCACCGACTCCGGCGGCATTCAGGAAGAGGCCCCCGGACTCGGCAAACCCGTCCTCGTGATGCGCAACACCACTGAGCGCCCCGAGGCCCTCGATGCTGGCACGGTCAAGCTTGTCGGCACCGACCACGACCTCATTGTCTCCGAAGTCAGCCGCCTTCTCGACGACCCGGCCTACTACGACCAGATGTCCCACGCCGTAAATCCCTACGGCGACGGCCAGGCCTGCCCCAGAATCGTAAACGCCCTCATTGCGGGCTAAGTCTTGTACTAACAAATAAATGCAACAGGCTATTTAACGATAAGGGAGTCTTATTCCTACATCGAGTTAATGAAGCAATATGGATATTTATAATAACATTGTCAATTTCTTAAAAATGGAGAATACAGGAGCCCTTTTAATTGTGGGCTCCTGGGGAAGCGGGAAAACTTATTATCTTGACAACGTTGTATTTAAAAATCTAAAAGATTCTGAAAACCACTTTCCATGTATTCGCGTTTCTCTCTTTGGTGTGAAGGATACAACGGAGATACCGTATCGAGTTTTTCAGGCTTACGCAGATTCAACAGTCAAGGACAGAAGTAGTGGCAAGATTAAACTTGACAAGATTCGAGATTGGGCCAAAGGCATTTATGAAAGCATCCCCAAATTAAAGGATCTGATTGATCTGTCGCCGTTATTTACAAAAGGAAATGCAGCTTATTCATTGTTACCCAAAGAAATGGTCATTTGTTTCGATGATGTTGAACGAGCCACCGAAACACTTGATATTAACGAAATTCTAGGAGCCGTAAACGAACTAGTAGAGAATCGTCGCTACAAAGTCATCCTTGTTGCGAACAAAGATTACATTGATAAGAGACTACATTTCAAGCGAGAGGATAGCAGTGATACTGTTTTAGCCGATACAGAGAGAGAGCTATTCTATGAAAAAGTCGTTGAAAAGACTATAGCCTATGAACCCGACATTGTTTCGATTTACCGCAAACTTGTGGAAGGGTACTCAGATTCCACATTTACCGCATTTATGACCCATCTTGACCAACAGGACATTATTGATCCTGCTAGGACAAAAAACAAGAATTATCGTAGGCGGTTACAGAATATCAGGACGCTAAAATTCGCAATAGAGCATTTCTTACAGATTTGGAAGATGGCAGATAAAGCGAATGTGTCTGAGACCGCTTCTCTTAATTATAAAATACTGCATAACTATTGGCTTTTCACGCATGCTGTTGCTATTGAGTTCAAGGCGAATGATTTGAAGTATGGTGATGACCGAGGGCTTAGCAAGACACTGAATATAATTGAGAGCATATCGCTGATTGACAATGATGATGAAACATCTTTATTTGAAGAAGAAGAGGAGGAGGATAATGATACCACTACTGTGGACACAGACTTCGTCAAAAGATTTAAAAAACGTCATTTTGAATCATTCAATGAACCTTTCGTATTTTACCAACCCATTTATGATTTTTTGACGGCCAGCAAGACACTGGACATAGAAGCGCTTAATTTAAAGGCTCACGAAACGTTCAACGTGCAAGGCGGAGTGATCAATCCTGCAAACGATATCCTTAATACATTGTTAACAAAAGGGGTATGGAACTATACCAATGAAGACGCACCTCAAAAGATGAGGGTCTTGTTCAATGCAATAGAAACGGCGGGATTTAATGACTTTGTTTCCTACTATAATGCCGGAATCTTCTTGTTTATGTTTAAGCATATTATTGGGAAGACGGACTATGAAATTAAAACAGCTATTTCTAAAGGATTAGAATTGTTCACAAAGAGAGTTCCAGAAGTGAGTCTCATAACTAAAACACAGATTAGCATACTTCCTACAAATGCAGAGAATGCCAAATGGATTACTCAAGAAATAGATAAATACGTTGATGAGCGAATCAAAGAAGACAATCAGAAGAATATAGTAGAGTTGGAGCATAAGTTTATGACTAATATGGCTCAGTTCGCAGAATCTTTTGCCATTGTTCCTGGGAGAACCCCTGCTTTCTTCCAAGTGCCGATATTGGAGAGTATGAATCTGAGTAATGTCACGACCCGTCTTTCCTCGTTAGAACCGGCTGATGTAATGCATCTATGCTATTTCATCAATTGTCGGTATTTATCGACAGATTGTGAAAATTATGTATCTGAGTTGCCTTTTCTGGAATCAATATCTAAGGGTATCCTTACAATTGATAAAGAGGAGCCGTTGTTATCAAACTATATCATTGAACGTTTCCTAAGACCATCGCTTGAGAAGGCTTTGCGTCGGCTAAATAAATTAGCAGAATCGACTCCAGCGAGAGGCGAAGAAACCAGCTAAATTAATAATACAAGTATTATGATCAACGTCATCGGCCTCGGCTACATAGGCCTCCCGACCGCCCTTATGATGGCATCCCACGGCGTGGAAGTCATCGGCACCGACTACAACAAAGACCTCGTCGCCACCCTCAACGCCGGCAAGACCACCTTCAAAGAGAAAGGCCTCGACGAACTATTCGCCGCCGCCCTCGCCAAAGGCATCAAGTTCACTACCGAATACCAGAAGACGGACACCTACATCGTCTCCGTCCCCACGCCTTACGACAAATTCTCCAAGAAAGTCGACGCCTGCTACGTCGTAGCCGCCGTCAAGGACGTGATGAAAGTTTGCCCCAAAGGCGCGACGGTCGTCATCGAGAGCACCGTCAGCCCCGGCACCATCGACAAATACGTCCGTCCCGTCATCGAAGCCGGCGGATTCAAGATAGGGGAGGATCTCCACTTGGTCCACGCCCCCGAGCGCATCATCCCCGGCAACATGGTTTATGAACTCCTCCACAACAACCGCACGATCGGCGCCGACAGCCGCGAGATAGGAGAGAAGGTCAAGCAGTACTACGCCTCCTTCTGCCAGGGCGAAATTGTCGTTACTGACATCCGCACCGCCGAGATGACCAAGGTCGTCGAGAACACCTTCCGCGCCGTCAACATCGCTTTTGCCAACGAACTCGCCCGCATCTGCCGCCACGACAACATGGACGTCTATGAGATTATCCGCATCTGCAATATGCACCCGCGCGTGAACATCCTCCAGCCCGGTCCTGGCGTCGGCGGGCACTGCATCAGCGTCGATCCCTGGTTCCTGGTGGGGGACTACCCCCAACTCGCCAAGGTCATCGACGAATCAATGAAGACCAACGACAGCCAGCCGGTCTTCGTGCTCGAGCGCATCTACGAGATTATGAAAGAGAACGGCATCACCGACAACCGTCGCGTGGGCCTCTACGGCATCACCTACAAGGAGAACGTCGACGACATCCGCGAGAGTCCGACCCTCCAGATGCTGGACATCCAGGAGCGGCACCTCGCCCGGCCGCTGAAGAGTTTCGACCCGTTCTTCACCAGCAAGCAGATTGTCAAGAATCAAATCCTTGACTTCGACCAATTCCTTAGCGAAGTGGATATGGTGGTGATTATGGTGAAGCATGAGCATATCAAGCAGAATTGGGAGAAGTTAAAGGGGAAGGTGATTCTGGATTGTCATAATATTTGTCCGTTGGAGGGGGTGTATCATATATAATCCAGTCGATTATTTCCCCTCTCAAAGCGTTCATTGCTTCCGACATATCGACGGGCAGATAGGCAGTCAAGGTGTCCAGTTCCAGTTGTTGCAGAATAAGGGTTTCTGGCCTTCCGTGGCGAAAGTTGACCAACCTTCGACGATACAATGTCCGATGCCTCGCACATCGCATTGCCGGGCGTCATAAGGAGAGTTTTAATCATATGTTTCATTGACGAGGATAAACTTGATTTGTTGCATAAATCGGATTGTTAGTGGACTTAAAGGAGATTCTTGGCCTTCACCAGAAATGGGGCCCTTCGACAAACTTAGGGCCTTTCCTCCAGTCCATTACAGGTGGTTGGGCTGCAACAAAAGAGTCTCCTTCAGGGTCGAAGATCAAGTTTCGGCGTATAGGCTCCAAACAAAGCAGTTTGCCCGTTTGTTTTGTGCATTGGTTCGGTATAGCAAACTTTTATGAATTCCATGGTGTTTTAGAACGAGAAAACTACATCAAGTCGGTAAGGGGTCTAAACAGTTTTGGATATTTCCTAGAAGTGTATTAATAGTCGAACGATATGAGTATAAAAAAGTTATATAAATTTATTATTAGGGTGGCATGGTTAAAAAGCTTTTGGTTTAACTTGCATTATTTCCCATTTAAGACTGCTGTAAAACTGCCCGTTCTCGTTTTTCGTCATACACTAATAGGGCCATGCGATGGGAAAATAGTTTTTGTATCAGGAGATGGCAATAAGCCGCTGATTAAGAGAGGCTTAGTAAGAATCGGAGCACCTCATGTTAGTATTATTGATTAGCGCTATGTTCGGACTATATGGCAACAACAGGGAACCTTGATTGTATATGGTCCTTGTGAGTTTGGTAGTGGGACTAAAGTTAGTATTGGTAAAGATGCAGTATTGTCCATGGGGGCAAATTCTGCAATCCAAGGAGGTTCATCCCCGATTTGTTTAAAGGGTATTACTTTCGGAGATGGTTGTTTGTTAAGTTGGGATGTACAGGTAATGGATACTGATTTTCACAAAATAAAAGATGAGAATGGTTCTGTTATTAATTCGCCGAGGTCGGTTGTAATAGGAAATAATGTATGGATTGGTTCTCGTTGCACAATTATGAAAGGAACGCATATTAGCAATGGTTGTGTGATTGCTGCGGGAAGTATTATAAGTAAAGATTTACCTCAAGAAAAAACCATCTATGCAGGCCAGGGGAGAAATGTATGTGAATTGAAAAAGAACATAACATGGGAAGACTAACTACAGCTTTATTAACAATGAAAATAAAACAACAACATGGCCGGAGGCGTAGGTAGCCGCTTCGGGCTGCATAGTTCTTCCTAACAATATACTTTATTGATATATTGGGCTGTGGTTGGGTATTGATACAACTGATGTTGATATTATCATTCCGCAATGTGAAAAGTTTGTAATCGACTTTACCTTGATAGGGCGTACCGTTGCAGATGGATTGTTTTATGCTATCCTGCAGACTTTTGTGGAGTGACCTCGGTAATTGGGCTTCTAAAAAATAATGAATAAAGATACCCCCAAAAACGGTGCTGTTGGCTAGGTTGATCATTTCGAGTGAACTATTGCGATGTTCATACAGAGGTTGAAAGGAAGGGTATTCTTCAAAGTCTTGATGGCTAAACCTTGAGTGAGAAGAACGGGCAGGTTGTTGTATGTTAGTGGAGTGAAGAGCATCGTTTTTCAGAGGTTTTAGTTTATAAGAAAACGCCGATAGGCAGTATAAGTTCCTAACCAAAAGTTTATATTATCATGCTTTGTTTTAAAGACAAAACCCTCCTTATCACCGGAGGTACTGGCTCGTTTGGTAATGCAGCGCTCAATCGTTTTATTAACGAGGAGTTTAGAGAAATTCGTATTTTTTCGCGAGACGAGAAGAAACAGGATGATATGCGTCATAGGTTGAATAACCCGAAGGTGAATTTCATCATTGGTGATGTACGCAATTTCGACGATATCAATAATGCCATGCGAGGAGTTGATTTCGTATTTAGTGCTGCTGCTCTGAAGCAAGTTCCTAGTTGTGAGTTTTATCCTATGCAGGCAGTACAAACCAACATCCTTGGATCTGAAAACGTACTGGAAGCCGCTGTGCGTAACAAGGTACAACGAGTTGTAGTTCTCTCTACCGACAAGGCTGCCTATCCTATAAACACGATGGGTATGACCAAGGCTATTATGGAGAAGCTTGCCATTAGCAAGGCACGTGACCCGCGCTTGAAAGAATATGGCGGTGTTATATGTGCTACCCGCTATGGCAACGTCATGTGCTCTCGGGGCAGCATCATCCCTTTGTTTATAGACCAAATAAAGGCCGGGGTACCTTTGACCGTTACAGTACCAGAAATGACACGCTTTATGATGTCGTTGCCGCAAGCTGTTGAACTCGTACTCTTTGCTTTCAGCAATGCAAATCCAGGCGACCTTTTTGTACAAAAAGCCCCAGCTGGCCGCATCATAGATTTAGCACAAGCTGTAAAGGAACTCTTCCAGGCTGATAATGAGATTAGAGTCATCGGGGCACGTCATGGAGAAAAAATGTATGAAACCCTTTGCACCAGTGAGGAGATGACAAAAGCTGAGGATTTAGGTGATTTCTATCGAGTTCCCGCTGACGTTCGAGATTTGAATTACACAAAATATGTGAGCAGTTTTGGTCACCGTTTCGATGTTCCCGACTATAATAGCGACAATACTCGTTTGCTTAGTGTTGATGAATTAAAAGGCCTATTGCTTACGTTAGACTACGTGAAATTGCGTATGAATGAGTTCGGAATTAAGTATTGAGTCGTTAAGATATGATTCCTTTAGTCAAGCCGTTTTTCCCTCCTAGAGAGGAATTAATGCCCGCCCTTGAAGAAATTCTTTATAGCGGATATGTCGCCACTGGGCGGCCAGTTTTTGATTTTGAGGACAAGTTCAAAGCCTTTATTGGAAACAACAATATTATTTCACTCCATTCCGGTACAGATGCTTTGCATATAGCCTATATTCTTGCAGGCATCAAGCCTGGCGATGAAATAATAAGCACGCCTATGACAGCAGAGCCGACCAACACTTCTATTGCTATGATCGGGGCCAAGGTGGTATGGGGTGATGTTGATCCCCGCAATGGTTTGCTTGACCCACAGAGCGTTCGAAGTCTGATTACAGAGAAGACCAAGGCAATCGTTTTGGTGCATTATGCTGGAATGGTTTGCGATATGGATGAGTTCACGAGGATTTCCGAGGAGTTCAATATTCCCATCATTGAAGATGCCGCACACGCTATGGGTAGTAAGTATAATGGGCGTATGACGGGATGTAATTCTGCTTATACTATCTTTTCGCTTCAGGCTATCAAGCACATGACGACAGTTGATGGCGGTTTCCTGGCTATGCGTGATGGTAGTCAGATGGATCGGGCAAGACGTTTGCGCTGGTTTGGTCTCTCTAAAGATAAGAGCCGTTTGGATAACGACATTATTGAAGTGGGTTATAAGTATGCGATGAATAATGTGAATGCCACGATAGGTCTTTGTCAGATGAAGCATCTTGAAGAGCTGATTGGATTGTACTGTGCTAATGGTAAATACTATGATAAAGCTTTAAAAGGCATACCAGGTGTTGAGCTTGTACGCTACAATAACAATACTGAACCTTCCTACTGGCTTTATACCATGCGTGTAGAGCGCAGGGATGATTTCTGTCGTATGATGGCCGAGCACGACATAACTGCTTCTCAACTACATCATCGTAGTGATACACACAGCATCTTCAAGGAGTCCAAACGAGAGCTTCCTGGCATGGAAGACTGGTATGCCAATTTTATCCACATCCCGTGTGGTTGGTGGATAAATCAAGAAGATAGAGAAAAGATTGTTGAAACTATTAAGAACGGTTGGTAATAATTATGATACCATTGTACAAACCTTATATGCCTGCAGAATTGCCCGAACTTGACAACATCCTCCATTCAGGGGCTTTGTCATATGGTAGGTGGGGTAGGCAGTTTGAGCAGCGATTATCCGATTATATTGGAGTAAAGCATGCGATATATATTAATTCTTACTGTTTGGCTTGGCAAGTCCTATTCAAAACCATTGGGCTGCAACCAGGCGATGAAGTGATAGCCTCACCTTTGTCATGCCTTCAATCAACCATGCCTTTTGCTGCTGCTGGACTGAACGTGGTTTGGGCAGATATAGACCCTCGCTATGGTGTGCTTGATCCTGATAGTGTACGAAGCAAGATAACAAGCCGTACGAAGCTTATTTCTGATTATCATTTTTGCGGTTATCCTAGTTATATTGATGAAATAAATGCCTTAGGCCGTGAGTATAACATTCTAGTAATTGATGACTGTATTGAAGCATTTGGTGCAAAATACAAGGGGAAATTGCTCGGCAATGTTGGATCTCCGTTGACTATATTCTCATTCCAGACCGTACGCCTTCCAAATACAATAGATGGAGGAGCACTTGTGATTGAAGATGATGAGCTATACCAAAAAGCTTTAGTTATTAGGGATGTGGGTATTAATAGGGCAATATTCCGTGATGAGAATGGTGAGATTTCACCTGCTTGTGATGTGGCATATCCATCAGTAACAGGTACTGCAAGTGATGTAAATGCATATATCGGTTATTGCCAGATGGAAGTAATTGACGAACTGTTGCAAAAACAAGCGAATAATGCCAAGAGATGGAAGAAAAAGCTTTTTGATATGCCATCTCTTATAGATTTCATTGATCGTCCAGATGCGACACCAAACTATTGGATTTGCGGCATCCTTTCCAGCAGCCGCGATGTAGACATGAAGATGTTCCGGGAAAAGGGTTATGCTTGTTCCTCTGTCCATCTTCCAAATACTTATTATTCTGTGTTTGGTAAGCGGGAAATGCTTAAGGGAGTTGAAGAGTTTTATAATCGATTCATTGCTTTGCCAAGTGGTTGGTGGGCAGAATTGTAGATAATATGGAGTTACAACTAATTCAACATTCAAGTATTCTGTTTCGAGATGTTTTGCGTGTTATTGACATCAAATCAGTGTCCTGGCCATTTCCTGTTGAGAGTCAGCTTCGATGGATTCTCGATAATGTCAAGGATGATGACACGCATGTGTTTCTTCATGATGGAGAAACAGATTTAGCATACTTGACACTATCCCCTGTAAAGGCCAAACTTAATGGAATACTCACATCTTTTATGGGAGTAGGTTGTGTTTGTACACGCTATCATGGAACTGGTTTAGGAGAAGCGTTGGTTTTGCGACTGAATGAGTATCTTTTAGAGAATAATTATAGAGGTCTATTGTTCTGCAAGAACAGTTTAATACCTTTTTATAGACGATATGATTGGGAGATGATTCCATTAGAACGTGTCCATCTTGAACAATTCCACGATGGCGTGTTTACGATGGCGTTTAATACTGGCGATGTTAATAGACTGGATTATTCCGACCGTCTTTTTTGATTATTCCTGTCTTGAAAGAGATTCGGAAACTGTATCAACGAAGAATAGCAGATGGAAGATAAAGTAGATTATAACCGAGCGGCAAATACGACTCTTTTTTTTAGTGTTGTTCAAATCGTTCGATTAGCTGTCGCCTTAATTAAGAATAAGTTTGTGGCCATACTGCTAGGACCTAGTGGTATGGGTATCCTCAGCGTTTTTAATTCTTCCATCAATTTTATAAAGACAGGAGCAGGCCTTGGAATCTCTCAAAGTGCTGTTCGTGATATATCTGAAGCATATGGGTCCGGAGACAAGGAGAAATTCTCGAGAACAATCAACCTCACCAATAAGATAGTACTCTTCACATCCCTATTGGGCCTTGTTGTTACTGTCATCATGTCTCCATTGCTAAGTAGGTGGGGATTTGGCGACAGTAACTACACAGTTTCCTTTGTGTTATTAGGTTTGGCAGTTGCAGCAGATATTTATGCGGAAAATCAATTAGCCATATTGAAAGGGATGCGCCGTTTACGTGCATTGGCGTTGGCATCAATAATTGGTACCGTTGTTGCTCTAATCACTGGAGTGCCTTTGTTCTATATTTGGGGTGAAAAAGGTATTGTCCCTTCTATTCTTATTTCCGCATTTTGTGCTTTGCTGGTGTCGAACTATTATGTTCGTCAAATACCATTCACTAGAATAAAACTTTCATTTAAGGAGATTGTAAAGGAAGGTAACCCCATGGTAAAAATGGGCATAGCCCTTATGTTGACAGTTTTTTTAAGCTACTTCTTTGATTTGATTATTGTAGCAGTTCTTCGAAAACTCGGAGGTTTGGATGAGGTTGGTTTTTATCAGGCAGGAGCTACGATTATCACCAATTATTTTGGAATAGTGTTGACAGCAATGACAACAGACTATTATCCACGTATTTCTGCTGTTTATTCAGATAATGAGAAACTATCACGGGAAATGAATGCACAAGTCAGGATAGGGTTGGTCATGATCTTCCCCTTGGCTGTCATATTTGTTGGTTTTGCCTCCATATTCATTCCTATTTTGTATTCTTCCAGTTTCAGTGTAGTTGTAGAATATACGGACATAGCCCTCTTGGGCGTTTTCTTCTGTATGACATCTAACTGTGTATCAATGATTTTGCTTGCAAAACAAGATTCAAAGTCATTTCTTACAATTGCTGTTGTTGTCAGAGTTGTAAATTTAATTGTATATATAGGATTGTATTACCTATGGGGATTAAGAGGTTTAGGTTTCGCATACCTAATCAATGTGGTTCAACAGTTATTGATATATACATATACGATGAAGAGAAAGTATCAGATTAAACTTGACCATTCCATTGTCCGTCTCCTCATATTGATAGTTTTGTATGCAGTCGCAGCCATACTTGTAAAACTGACGCCTAACATTATTGTGATGTATGTTATACAGTCTGGGTTAATTATAGTTGCCTCCTTAATCACTCTTAGAGAATTAAGAAAGATGAATATTAATTTTTTTCAAGTTGTTAAGTCAAAGATAATCAAGCAATAATGAAGATAGCAATGGTTACAATAACACGGAATGACGACTGCCGGTTCCGTGAGTGGGTGGAGCATTATGAGGAGTATAAATCCGAGCTTTATCTTCACATTATTGTAGATAATGCTTCTTCGGATGAGTATCAGTTGAAGCTAAAAGAGAGTTTCCCGGATTCAATTATTATTGAACTAGGTTTTAATGGCGGTTGTACAATTGCCTACAATGCTGGAATCAAGGCTGCTCTGAATAATCCACAAGTAGATGCAATCGCATTAATAGCTAATGATATTAGAATGGCGCCGGGCAACTTAACGTCGCTATATTCATTCCTTAAAAAAGATGCCAGATTTGGAATGGTGTATCCAATCATACTCGAACCGAACTTAGGATCAAATACGATTGGGTTTTATGGTTTCACTGTGGATAAAAAGAGAATGCAGTTAGTTAACAGACATCCCAAAGCCCTGATTGAGTCATTGCCTGACTTTGACATAGTTGAATCTGGCCCTGGGGGAGCCAATTTGGCCTGCCGTGAATTTTACGAAGTTGTCGGTCTTCAGGATGAAAACCTCTTCATGTACTGCGATGAGGTAGATACGGGAATTAGGGGGGCAAATGCAGGTTTTAAATTGGCTGTCACAAAGCATTCTCAGTGCTGGCATATGCATATCAATCCTCCCGGGAGGAGACTTAAAAACAACATGGCACCATTCCTGATGGCGCGTAATAAGGTTTACTTAGCAAAAAAATATGCTGGGAAGTGGGCCGCTTTTAAGGTTTTTGTGTATTGGTTTCTTGTTTCTGTCAGATTCCTTGCCGCAAACACAATAACTTTAAAAGATAGAGAGACTTTTTCATATAGTTATGCTTTTATGCGTGGTTCTGTTGCTGGCATTACCGGGAACATGAAGAATGAGTTCTGATATAATGAAGAAATCCACATATATTTTTGTATTACTATTGTTGACTGTCAATTTCTTTGATATTCAACCTTTCGGTTCTTGGCTTTCCGCCTCAGGAGGGACCGTGGGCCTGATCATGTTGTATTTATGGGTTTTCATTGGTTTTATTTTCTTCAGCAAACGTTCATTACACGATCTCAGTACATTAAAAAACAATGCTTCTACAATGTGGATCTTCGCTGGTCTTCTTCTTTCGATGATACCAGCTTATTTATATTCTCAGCAATCTCTTGGAGTGTCGCTGGTGGCTTACCGACGCTTTTATTTCTGGATAGCAATTCCAATGTTACTTTATATAAGACCCAATGAGCCGGACATTATAAAGCCATTAACATGGTTTGGTATACTGTTTTTTGCGATGTCTTTATTGAAGTCTAGATTTTTCCCACAATGGTTCTTTTTTTCTGAGACCGTACAAATAAAAATGAGCTATGCTGTCGAAAATGAGTTACTTCACTTTTATGGTCTTGCCCTGCTATTATACCCTCTATACTATTATTGTGGAAAGTTGAAAGATAAATATTCTGTCAAGGACACTTTGATGGTGTTGCTTTTTCTTACATTCCTTTACTTTCTTCAGAACAGAAGCACTCTATTTATTGCTGTTATTATAACGGGTTATGCTTTCTTGACGAGTAAAAACAAATTTGGAATTCCTATTATAATACTGCTGTCTATTTTCATATTCTATCAGACCCAAGAAGTGTGGATGGAATTACGAGAACAGACTTTTGCCCAGTTGAGTGATCCTGATTACAATCGTGTTAAGGCATTTAATTACTTTGTATATGGCGCAAATAAAAACCTACTAACTATTTTACTCGGGAATGGCTATTTAAGTGCTCATGCCACAAGCCGGATGATGGATAATATGGAGATGGGTATTTTTAATAGCGATTTGGGAATGATAGGTTTTTGGAACCAATTCGGAATAATTCCTATTATCGTTATTCTTGTGGTCATAATCAAAGTCCTTGTTTCAAAAGCCTGCCCGTTTTATGTGAAGGCCATCGCCCTTCATATCTTGGGAGGGGCATTAACGATTTCCTATTTCGCCCACCCTGCTGATATGCTCTGGTTTATATTCCTTTATTATTTGTTTCTGTATTATACCAATATACATCGAGTTACCCAACTATGAAAATACTTTTTATCGCATATGGCTACCTTGATGGGAATGGCGGAGGTGTTTTTGCTTCGCGGGCTTATATCAACTCGTTTGCCGAATTGGCAGATGAGATAACTCTTCTGTATCCTATGACAGAAGGGAAAGAACCCTCTGGTATTAACGCAAATGTAAAAATGGTGCCCATTTGGGATACGCGTAATGATTGGCAAAAGGGGATCGGTTTATTACTCGGTCGCTCAAACCGTTTTAGAACTATTAGAAAAGTAGTTGGAGAAGAGTTTTTTGATATAGTTGTTTTAAACAACAGTATGGTTGTACAAGGAGTGCTAGATTATTTCAAAAAAAAAGGTTCTAAAATTATAACCATTCATCATAACTACAACTATGAGTATTTCCGCGATAATACCAAGTTCCCTCTAAGCATACCCATTCTTTATTGGACTCGAAGATTTGAGGGGAAGGCGGTACGCGAATCTGATTTGAATCTTACACTTACTGAAGCAGATAAAATACTCTTATTGAAGCACTATGGTAGGGGCGGTGAAAAAATAGAGGTACTAGGCACATACGAGTATGAACGAAAGGTCCACCCCCTTTATAAAGATGTTAAGACACCACGCTTCCTAATAACGGGAAACCTGAGTGCAATGCAGACTGAAAACTCGCTAATACCTTGGATAGAAGATTATTATCCTATATTAAAGGGTGTTTTCCCTGAAGCGACCTTAACATTGGCTGGCAAAGATCCATCATCATCATTGATTCAAAGGTCTCGTGAACATGGCATTATTGTTATTCCGTCGCCAGATAGCATGCAACCTATTCTTGCAGATGCAAAGTATTATATCTGCGCGACATCTTTGGGTGGAGGTTTAAAGTTAAGAGTGATGGATGGATTGTCAGCAGGGTTGCCTGTGGTTTGTCACGCGGTTTCAGCGCGGGGCTACGAGCCCTTTGTTGAACAAGGTGTTCTTCTTGTTTATGAAGACAAGGCATCATTTAAGAATCAATTGATTAAATTGAAGACTATTACTATTAAAAAGCAAAATACGATTGAATTGTTTGAAAAGATATTCTCTTTTGAAAGCGGAAAAAAACGGTTGTCGGGTTTTCTTAATAATTATTTTAGTTATAATACAAAATAAGCTAATCAGGTTAGTCAATAATAGAGAGGGTTGTTTTTAACAATAGATGTCACGAAAATGAATAAACTTAAAGTAATTGTTTTCTATAACAAACTCTTTCACTATAGAATCCCTATATGGAACTTATTGGCAGAGAAATGTGACTTGACTGTAACCTATAGCAGTGGTGATGGGATAGTTCCAGAAGGGATGGAATGCAAGTTTAAGGTGATATATATTCCTGCCAAGAAGTTGTTTAATAGGATTGTTTGGCAGAAGATGAATGTACGAAAGTTGGCAAGGCAATATGATGTTGTCATATCATACGCGGATATCTCTTGGGTAAGGTACAACACTCTTCCATGGTTTAACAAAACGAAAGTGGTCTTCCATACGCTTGGTGTGACTGCATCGTATGACCGTCAGTTTGACTCCAACAACAATCTGGATAAGATTAGGAAGTTCTTGTTCTCAAAAGCGGATGCTCTGGCATTTTACACAACCTACCCGATAGATAAATATGCCAAGATGGGTATTCCTCGCGAAAAGATGTTTGAAGCTCCCAATACAGTTGAAGTGCATCCAATTGCAGAACCATTGGAGAGGGACTCGATTTTGTTTATTGGAACGTTATACAAGCAGAAAGGACTGCAAACTCTCTTGGATGCTTATCTTACCTTGAAGGATGTAGAAGGGCTCCCAAAACTACGAATCATCGGCAAAGGGCCAGATTCGGATGCTATCAAATTATGGATTGAAGAGAACGATATGGGTAATTTCATAGAGATGCTGGGGGCCATCTATGATATAGATGAGAAAGCCAATTATTTTGCTCGTTCGTATGCTTGCATATCTCCGCAACAAGCGGGTCTATCCGTTCCTGAGAGTATGGGTTATGGGGTGCCGTTCGTAACTTCCAAGAATGCTATTACTGGTGGTGAGATTTTTAACATCCATAATGGAGAGGACGGAGTTGTGATGGATGATCCAAGTCAGTTAACTTCTATTATTCGGGATATCGCGGAACACAAGGAGAAGTATATTGAGATGGGATTAAAGGCGCAGAAGTTCTATAATGAAAACCGAACACCCCAACACATGGCTGATGGCCTGTGGCAGGCTGTACTATACGCAATAGAGCACTAACAAAAAAGCTAGAGATGAAAATAGACTACCATAATATGCCAATCGGAACGTCAAAGAGAGTGTTTGCAATCCGGTACATTTTGAACAATATCAGGACGTGGCTCCTCTTCCATGTGAAGTATAGAGGAAAGGTGAAGTATAGCGGCTTTGTACGTATTCAGAGGGGAACTACCTTCGAGCGGAAAGGCATTGTGATTGGTAATAATGTGCAGTTTGGCTCGTTTTGCCGGATACGTAACGCTACTGTATTCAAGAACAGTATATTGTTGGCTGGTAATGTCTATTTCATAGGTAGAAACGACCACGATATAAGTGTCCCTGGACAATTGATTTGGAACGGAAAGAGAGGCGATGATGGTGTTACTGTAGTAGAGAATGATGTGTGGATTGGCCATGGAGCGATTGTTTTGGGAGGTGTGACTATTGGTGCCGGAAGTGTGGTTGCCGCGGGTGCAGTTGTAACGAGGGATGTCCCCCCTTGTGAAATTTGGGGTGGAGTGCCGGCTAAAAAAATAAGAAATCGCTTTGAAACGGAAGATGAAAAGATAAAGCATTTAGAGTACTTAGATAGACTTTTCTCATGTCAGTAATTAGACGTAATCATACCATTGATATATTACGGGGACTGACAATTATCCTTGTAGTGTTTGGCCATATTACGAGGAATAATAGGTTGAGCCTATATATTTGGTCTTTCCATATACCAGTGTTTTTCTTCCTTTCGGGTTTTTTGTACGATCCAAATAAGTATAATGGCTTTGGCACTTTCTTAAAATACAAACTAAAGGGCTTAATAATACCATACTTCATATTTGGCATTTTAACCTATTTGTACTGGCTATTTGTTGAGAGTCGTTTTAAAGGTACGGATTTAAGCTGGGGGGAGCAATTGCTTGGTGTATTTCTTGGCTCACGATACGAAAACTACTTGGATTTTAATGGCGCATTATGGTTTCTACCATGTCTATTTTCTATGTCGCTTATCTTTTTCTTCGTAGAGAAGTTGAAACGGAATTGGGCTATTTTTATAATGTGTATGGTACTATTTGTTTCCGGTACTTTTTTAAAAAACTTATGCCCATGGCTACCTTTTGGAATATGTGCTGCAAATATCGGCATAGTTTTTTATGGTGGTGGTTATTTGCTGAGGCCCCAAATACCAAGAATTGAAGTTGGAAAGATGTGGATTGGCTCGCACAAATTGTATGTCGTTCCAGGAGTATTGTTTCTTATTTCCGTTCAGGTTTTCACTACACCATATTCAAAAGCGAATCTTGCACGCCTTGAAACAGGTAACCTATTGATATATTTAGGACTTGCTTATTTGGGCATATTTGTCTTCTGGTTGGTTTCCGTGTTGATAGGAAAGTCAAAATTGCTTGAGTGGTTGGGCTTTAATTCTTTGGTCATTTTCGCTTTACACGGCCCCGTATACCGTGTATTTTTGGTGCTGGCTTCTTATGTTACCAAAATGGAGATGGTTGACATTCGAAAAAATGTGATGATAAGCATTGCGATTACTATAGTTACAATTAGTTTGTTAGTTCCATTCATTTTGCTTTGGAATAAGTGGGGCAAACCCCTGACGAAGTGAAAGAAAAAAATCTCTCGATAGAATTGTTGATGTTTTGTCCATTATCATTTTGATAGATGGACCGGGGCTTCTTTATGGCAAGTCTCTTATTTCGCCAGAGGGGGGCATAAACATAAGTGTTTTTATGTTTTTGGCTCATTTTGCTTCAATGAATATAATATGGTGATTAATGTTTTAGTCACTGCACACAAATTAATAAAAATATAAGTATTTCTTCATAAAGAAAGAGATTCATTAATTATTGTATGAAAAGAATAAAGTTATCAATAGCATTCGACAACGAGAAATGCAACCGCCAGTTGCCTAACAGCGGCTTTGTGTGGAAGGATTATGAGTTTGTGATTAATCAGCCCTGCGAAGAGGCAGATTATTGGGTAGTGTACAGCAAGGGTAATAGGCAGGAGGAAATCTGCATGGTTGCCCCGCAGAACACGCTCTTTATTACGGGCGAACCGGACTCGGTCTACCACTATTCACAAGGATTTGTGAATCAGTTTGGCAAAGTCCTTAGTTGTCAGAGAGGACTTAGACACAAAAACCTTGTAAAAAGCCAACCAGCGCAGCCCTGGCATATAGGTAAATTGACAATAAAAGACGCATCAGGAAAAGAGAACCAGGAGGCTGTGGAATATACTCAAACTTATGATACTTTGAGGGAGTCTGCTCCCGAGAAGACCAAGTTGATGAGCGTCATCACCAGTAACAAGGCTTTTACTAAAGGGCATCGCGAGCGCATTGGGTTTGTGATGAGGTTAAAGGAGCACTATGGAGACAAACTGGATCTGTTCGGTTGGGGCTTCAACGCATTCGAGAACAAATGGGATGTGATAGCTCCATACAAATATCACATAGCCATCGAGAACTGTTGTACTCCTCATTATTGGACGGAGAAACTGGCTGATAGTTATCTGGGTAATGCTTTCCCTTTCTATATCGGTTGCGAGAATGTAGGTGAATACTTTGACAAGGATTCCTTTTTGATGCTGGACATCCACGATGTGGAGGGTGCCATTAAAATCATTGATAAGGCTATTGCGGAAGATGTGGCTTCGAAAAATGCCACTGCTGTTGAGGCTGCTAAGCAATTGGTGCTGGATAAGTACAATTTGTTTAACCTGATTGTGGAGAGTATTCAGGATATGGATGTTACAGCTCTCAAGCAAGTTGTTACTCTGAAACCTGATACAGCTTTCTTTGACTGGAAGAAACTGTACCTAATGGGATGGAAACGATTGATGAATAATCTCAATGCCAAACTGAAGAGATAAGAACGATGTCCATAGAACAAAAAATAAACTATCAACTTAATAAGTACCCTTGGGTAAAAAGGGGTGTAAAACGATGCTACCAGTTGGCAATGTATGCTATTTCGCCTAAAGTGAAGTCGGAAGGGGAGATCGAATGCGTATCACCCGATGATGGGGCAGAGTATTTTTTTGGGTACTACGACAAGTCGCCATGGGATGCAGCGGGACGCTTTATGCTCTGCATGAAAGCAAAAAAAACTTGGCGTGAGGCTGATCCGACAGACGAGGCCGAGATACTGCTATTAGATACTCAGAACGGAAATAGTGTTAGGAAGATTGCCACAACTCGTACTTGGAATGTGCAGCAGGGCTGTATGGCTCAATGGTTAGGGCCGGACTTCTCGTCCCACATTATCTTTAATGATGTGCGTGAGGGAGAGTATTGTTCTGTGGTGTTGAGTGTGGTGACGGGTGAGGAACGGATACTGCCAATGCCTGTCTACACCGTGTCTGTAGATGGGAAGACGGCTCTTTCGTTAGATTTCTCACGCCTGCATAATCTGAGGCCAGGCTATGGCTATGTGGCTCTGCCGGAGAAGACCAAAGGCGTTGCTTTGCCAAATGCGCCTTGTATTTGGCGGATGGATATGGAATCAGGAGAAGTAAAGGATATTCTCAGATATAATGATTTTGCCCAGTTTGAGCCACGTGCGGAAATGCATGGGGAAAGTGTTGTGCATAAGGTGAACCACTTGATGCTGTCACCCAATGGCAAGAGGTTTATGGTATTGCATAGGTTCTTTGTGGGACCGCGGAAATATACTCGTCTGATTACCTGTAATTCTGACGGGACGGATATGTACCTGCTAAGTGATGACGATATGGTGAGCCACTGCTACTGGAAAAATGATGTTGAGATCATTGCTTTTGAAAGAAAGAAACCAGGGGGGAACGGCTATTATTTGATGAAAGACAAAACCCAGGAGTATCAAAGACTTTGGCCGCAGTTGAGTAACGACGGTCATCCGAGCTATTGCCCGACGGATAAAAGCCTAGTGACTTTTGACACCTATCCAAATCGAGCGAGGGTACAGGAGCTGAAAATAGCCAGGGATACTGATTTAGATGGGAAAGATATTAAGGTGTTAGCTAAAGTGTTTGCTCCCTTCAAATATGACAATGAAACCCGCTGCGACCTGCATCCCCGTTGGAGCAGGGATGGTAAACAGATTTGCATTGATGCTTGTTTTGAAAAACATCGGGGTTTGTATATCGTAAGATTATAATTTTTTAGGTCCCTTTGGTTATGACAATTTCTGTATTGATGTCAGTATATAGATCCGAAACGGCTGCGAATCTACAACGAGCCTTGGATAGTATTTGGACAAAACAAACTAGAAAGCCGGACCAGATAATCCTTATCCAAGATGGGCAGCTACCCTCTGATATTGTGGAGATAATTAAAACTTGGAAGAAACAATTAGCCGACATCTTTATAAGTCCAGAGAGAGAAGAAAACAAAGGTCTGACAGTTTCTCTAAATGAGGGGTTAAATTATGTGACTTGTGATTTAATTGCCAGAATGGACACGGATGATATCTCAACCCCTGAGAGATTCTTTCTTCAACATAACTATTTGGAGTCTCACCCTGAAATAGATATTTTAAGTGGGGCTGTAGAAATTGATGATATTTATGGGAGCATTAAATATATAAGACATTTACCACTCACACATGAGGCGTGTGTGAAAGTAATGCATAAGTATTCACCAATTACTCATCCTGGTGTTATGATGCGTTCAACGATTTTCAGTGAAAAAGGGTTGAAATATGATGAGCGGTATCGAAACAGTCAAGATATTGCCTTGTGGTTTGATGCACTCAAAGCAGAGTGCAAGTTTTCCAACATCGAAGAAGTAGTCTTAAGATTTACCGAATCAGATGATCTTTATAAAAGAAGGGGTTATTCTAGGGCCAGAAATGAGTTCCTAGGCTATTTAAGAGGTATTTGGAAGAATTTTGGCTTATCATGGAAATTGGTTTATCCTATTGGTCGATTTATGATTAGAAATCTTCCACCAAAAATTACAAAAAAGATTTATAATAGTAAAACCTTTCATAATATATATAAAACTGAGAGATGATCGTTGTTCTTTTTTTCATTTCCAAGATAGGATTGATATAGATATGTCAGATTATCGGATAGAGCAAGTTCGGGATGACGATTCAGCCTTGATCGAGTCACAACAGTTGTTACAACAGGTCTTTTCCGAGCACGCCGACAAGTTCAGTTTCGAGTACCTAAAGTGGCAGTATGCGGACAACACCGCCGGGCCGGCAGTGGGCTTCAACGCTTATGCTGGGGAGGTGCTGGCTGCGCATTATGTGACTACCCCAATTTATATGATACTCAATGGGCAGCGCGTGCCTGGTCTTCTGTCATTGAATACGGCCACACATCCCGATTACAGAGGGAAGCGCCTGTTCACCCTGCTGGCGGAAAGAACGTACGAATACGCCACTGAAAAGGGGTACCAGTTTGTCATCGGCGTGGCCAATGCGAATAGCACGCACGGGTTTTTGAAACATCTCGGGTTCTATCTTGTTGCTCCCCTGGAAGTTAAAGTCGGAGTAGGGGATCCATATCGGTTCGATGTTCCGTCTGAGAAGAATCGCGTGGCCTATGATGAGGCTACACTGAAGTGGAGATTGTCATGTCCTGTGTTTCAGTATTCGTCTGCAGGGAAGTCGATTTACGGCAGGATTGGCATCCCGCTTTTTCACACGGCGGTTGGAAAATTGCCAGATGGTATCACACGGAAGCAGTTGGGTCTGAAGAAGACTTTCGATGTTTTCAACCTCTATATCGGGTTGGGTTTGGACAAAGTACCGGGGTTGTATGCGCCCCTTCCCAAGTTTATCAAGCGTTCTCCGTTCAATCTGATTTTCAAGGATTTGACAGGAGGGAAGCTTCCGATTTTGACCAAAGATAATGTATTCTTCCAGCTGCTTGATTTCGATGTAGCATAACTCTATTCCTTCTTTATGTTAGATATCAAAACCGTTACCGTCGTCGGAGCCAACGGGACCATGGGAGCGAATGTCTCGGCGATCTTCGCTTCCTTCGGCAATGCCACGGTCTACATGGTCAGCCGGGACAAGGAGAAGTCGAAACTGGCTGCTGTCAGGGCCGGTAAATCGGTGAAGGCCGACTGCATTACCCGCCGGTTGATTGCTGCTGATTATTCGATGCTCGCTGAGTGTGTTCTGGCCTCGGACCTGGTGTTCGAAAGTGCGGCTGAGAACCTGGAACTCAAGATTGATCTGCACACCCAGATCGGGAAGTCCCTTCGCCCTGGCGCAATCGCCTGCACAGGCTCATCCGGTCTGTCCATCACGCGCCTGGCGGAGTGTTATCCGGAGGCGGTGAGGAGCCAGTTCTTCGGTGTGCATATGTTCAATCCTCCGTATCAACTGACGCTGTGTGAACTGACGGCCTCGCCTTATAGCGATATGGCGATGTACGAGGAGTTGAAGCAGTATCTGACCTGTACCCTGTTCCGCACAGTGGCGGAGAGCAAAGATCTGCCGGCGTTCCTTGGGAATCGCATCGGTTTCTACTTTATGAACGAAGCCTTGCAGTATGCCGAGAAGTATCAGGACAATGGCGGTATCGACTACATCGATGCCCTGCTCGGGCCGTTCACCGGCAGGACGATGCCACCCCTCACCACGTCGGATTTCGTGGGGCTGGACGTGCACAAGGCCATCGTGGATAATATCTATGCGAACACCCTTGATTATGTCCATGAGAAGTTCGTTCTGCCCGGGTTTGTGCAGCGATTGATTGATCAGAAGAAGCTCGGACGCAAGACCGGCGAGGGTTTGTACAAACTTATCAAGTACGACAATGGTGATAAGCGTCTTCTGGTGTATGACATTGCGTCGGATACTTACCGGGACGTGATAAAATATACCTTCCCGTTCGCTCTCCGGATGAAACAGTTCCTGTGCGAGGGCGATTATGACGATGCCATCCGGGAGTTGATCAGCAATCACAGCCAGGAGGCGGATATCTGCCTGCGGTTCCTGCTGAGATACATCGTTTATGCACTCTACACCGCGGAGCATGTGGGTTATGATCTGCGGGTGGCGGATGATGTGATGGCCACCGGTTACACCTGGTGTCCGCCTTTTGCGATGATGGAAGCGTTTACCCGGGTATGTGATCTGGGAGCCCTGATGAAGGAGCGTCTGAGGCCGGAGATCTTGGAGGCCGTGAATATCGACCACATCATCGGTGAGCAGATCAAGAGCAAGTATGATTATCGGGTTTACTTCAAGGCCAAATAAGGATTGAGCGCTATGGAGAAGAAAGTTTATATCCTGGGAGGTGCTCAGACTGATTTTGAGCGCAACTGGACCAAGGAGGGCAAGAATATGATTGCCCTGCTGAAGGAAGCTGTCGAGGACGGATTTGCGGATGCCGGGTTCAGCTACGATGAGATGGTCTCCTTGAACAAGGAGAACCGCGTGGCAGCTTTTGTCGGCAATTTCATTGCAGAGCAATATATTGACCAGGGGCATCTGGGGGCCTTTTTGACCGAGGTGAATCCCGCGTTTTATGGTGTTCCTTCTGCCAGGTACGAGGCTGCCTGTGCGTCCAGCAGCGTGGCGCTAGATGCGGCTATCACCAAGATCGAGGCAGGGGAGTATGATGTGTGTATCGTGGTGGGCTGGGAGATTATGAAGTCCGTTGAGAGCCGGAAGGGTAGTTCTATTCTGGGGCGGGCGTCTTATTATGAGCGGGAGGGAAAGGGCGTTGATCTGCCTTTCCCGAAACTCTTCGCGCGGCTGGCTGATGCTACCATCGAGAAGTACGGGCTGGACCAGGAGCGCTATCTGAATGCGTTGGCCAAGATCAGCTGCCTCAATTACGCCAACGCCAAGCGCAATCCGCTGGCGCAGACGCGCAAGTGGTTTATGAGCTACGAAGAAGCGATGGCCCGGGGAGCGGAGAGCAACCCGATCGTAGGCGGCTTGCTGGCCGTGAGCGATTGCTCGCAGGTGACGGACGGTGCGGCAGTTGTCGTACTATGTTCCGAGAAGTATTTGAAGGAGAAGGGTTTGAAGGACAAGGCCGTGGTGAAAGGGTATGGCCACCGGACCGCACCGCTACTCTTCGACAAGAAGATTGCGGATAACGCTGATTCGGCGTATGTGCTTCCTTGGACTCGCCAGGCTTGCCTGGATGCTTATCGCCGGGCTGGGTTGACTGTGGATGACATTGACGTGTTCGAGACGCACGACTGCTTTACGAGTTCAGAGTTTGTTGCTTTGTCGTGCTTTGGAATCTGCGAGCCTGGCAAAGAGTGCGAGGCGGTGGAGAGCGGCGTGATCGCTTTCGACGGGGCGAAGCCTGTCAACCCGTCGGGTGGCCTCATCGGCTGCGGCCATCCCGTCGGCGCATCCGGCGCCCGGATGTTCGTGGACCTGTACAAGCAAGTGACCGGCAAAGCCGGCGGCTATCAAATCCCTGGCGCCAAAAACGGCATGATGCTCAATATCGGCGGCAGCGCCACAACGAATTATGTGTTTATTGTTGGAATGGCATAGCGTGTGTTATCGTTAATGATCGACCTAAACCGCGTCATTCCAAAGGCGTGCGGAAAAGCTATTGAGCAATTGAAGAAGGATGGGTTTGAGTGTTGTGTTCAGAAGGGGCAAGCTAATCCGTTTAAAGACAAAGGTAAAGATTGGCGATGCAGGGTATAAGAGGTGGGAGAAAGGAATTGTAAAGAAAAAAATGAACATTAAAGATGAGGCATTCCCTGGAGGGGGACATATAGTGTTGCTCGGGGCTGGCGCAAGCATAGCTTCAAGCATTTTGGACAGAGAGAAGAACGGGAAAAAGCTACCATCTATGAATGATCTGCCTATGGTTATTCCTATGGATGATTTATTATCTCTTGTTCCGAAGAACCTTTACTCGGATAACTTTGAGGTCTTGTACAGCAACCTGTATAAAGAAGATCCAAACAATCCGATACTGCAAGAAATGAATGATAGGGTTTATGACTATTTCGCATCATTGTCATTACCGGATAAGCCTACAATATACGATTACATGGTTATGGCTCTTCGGTTTAAGGATACAATCGTTACCTTCAACTGGGATCCTTTCCTTTATCAAGCTTGGTGTAGGAACAAAGGGCATGGTTCAAAGCCAATGATCCGGTTCCTGCATGGAAACGTTGCAATTGGATATGACGAGGAGGATTTGAAGTCTGGTCCTGCTGGTTCGTTCAGGAAGGATAACATGCACTACCTCAAACCTACTCCATTGCTATATCCTACGGGAGAAAAAAATTATGAGGAAGATCCATTCATTAAGCGAGAATGGAAAAGGCTGAGGGAGGCATTGCACGATGAAACAACATGGCGGTTGACCATATTCGGGTATAGTGCGCCTAGGTCTGATGCGGCCGCTATCAAACTGATGAATGATGCATGGGGAACACCTGATAAGCGTAATATTGAACAAATTGAGATGATTGATATAAGGCCAGAGGAAGAGGTGAAACGCTCGTGGGACAATTTTATTCATTCTCATCACTATGACTATTGCACAAACTATTTCCAAAGTAGTTTGGCGAGATGCCCACGAAGAACAAACGAATCATACTTCTTAAGATGTTTCCCTTGTACGCCTGAAGAAGCGTTCCATGAAGAATGTCCAATTCCAGAAGGAGGCTTTGCAACCTTTGAGGAAATGTGGGAATGGCATCAAGATTTAATTGATATTGAGAATAATACGAATGCAAACCCTTTTTAATGGCATTAAAGGGAATGAGTGGTAGTTGAGGAGTGAAGAGTATTTGTAATCATTTTAGAGGACGAATACTATGATTATTTTGACATTTGATATTGAAGAATGGTTCCACCTCCTGGACTTCGACGCGACCCGCGGCGAGGCGCAGTGGGGGAGTTACGAGGTGCGGATCCGCGAGAATGTTGATCGGTTGCTGCGGCTGTTGGATGAGACCGGATCATCTGCAACGTTCTTCGTAATCGGATGGGTAGCGAAGACTTATCCGGAGGTGGTTCGCAAGATTGCGGAGAAGTACCAGGTCGGCAGCCATACGATGACGCATCAGCTGGTTTGGCAGCAGAGCCGGGAAGCGTTCCGCGAGGATGTGTCGTCGAGTATCAAGTTACTGGAGGATATCACCGGCAAGAAGGTGGAGTGTTTCCGGGCTCCGGGGTTCAGTATCCGGGAGAGTGAGGCCTGGGCGTTCGAGACCTTGTATGAGTTGGGGATCCGCTACGATAGCAGCGTGTTCCCGGCACCGGCGTCGCACGGCGGAATGCCGAGTTATGGAGCCGCTGTTCCTTCTATGCTGGAGGTCGGCGGGGCCCGGCTGAAGGAGTTCCCGATTCCGTATCATTCGGTGGCGGGGAAACATATCGTGTTTAACGGAGGAGGGTATTTCCGTTTGATGCCGTATGGGTTGATCAAGCGCTGGACCCAGGATTGCGGCGACTATTGCTTGAGTTACATTCACCCCCGCGACCTGGACGCCGGCCAGCCGATGCTGGAGGGCTTGCCTTTGAGCAGGAAGTTCAAGAGTTATGTTGGTTTGAAGGGTGCCGAGGCGAAGCTGCGTCAGTACCTGACCGACTTCAAGTTTGTCGACATCGCCACCGCGGATGGGATGGTTGATTGGGCGAGTGCGCCTGTGGTGAAGTTTTAAATTTATTATATTATGAGTCTTACTATTACAACTAATGATTCCAGTGGCAATAGGAAGGATATTACGGAATCCGTCAAACGACGTTTTTACATTTATCTTTACTTATCTCTATCTCTCTATTCTGTCCTTCTCCTTTTGTTTTCCATATTTGCCTTAGGCTCAAATCAAGAGAATCTTATTCGTAAACAACCCCTAAAAGAATCCATCCATTCCGTCATTAATAATGGTGGAGACTTGGAGATTGTTAAGCACATTTATAATACACGTCAGAAAGAGACCCGAAGTATCTTTGTTTTCAAAAGAGACAACGGTGAGTATTATTCCTCCGACTATCCGCTTTCTTCTATTTTAAATGATTTATTAAGCGATTATTTATCTTCAAATCCTTTTGTGGCGGACACACTCTACTATAATCAATTGTTGAGTTTAATTGAGGAGAATAATTTTCATTTTCCGTTTGATAACTTGGAAGAGATACAAAGGTATTATTTTGATAATGTTCGGCTTAAAACCGACGAGTATTATGAAACGATACAACCTGATATCACCAGAATAGCGGATGAACTACATAATAAGAATCTGCTGGTTGAGAAATATTTAAGCAAGTCCAATACCAGTTTTATTATTTCTGTCATTGCTCTTGTCCTTACTCTCGGCTTCTCTCTTTTCCAGATTATTCAAAACAGAATAACATATAAGATGCAACTATCACTTTTAAAGGTCTCAGAGAATAAAATAGAAGTCGGAACACTCAAAGAAAAAAAAGTACCGGAAACAAGGTAGTCAAGTAATTCTGCCACGATTGAGGGCATAGATGTATTTTAATCGACGGGAAAGATAATGTATTTTTACTAAAAATTATGCGTTATATATTAAATGTAGGCTTGTTAGAGCCTGGAGATATTATTCTTGTTGGATACAACGATAAGAATTCCAGAGAGATCCAACAGAAAACAAATAGCAAGTATTCTCATGCTATGCTGTATTGGAATAGTTCGATCCTTCATGCCTCAAGTATTGTTATTACCGCGAACCCTAGCCGTTTTTTGTTTGATGAGGATGAGAATGTATGCATATTAAGACTTAAAGACGAATATCGGAAACCCAATAGAATAAAATGTATAACTGACTACGCCAGAAATCTTGTAGGGACCTATTATGACTTTGGGGCTCTGTTTGCAATGAGACGAGGAGAGGAAGTCACACCTAACAAGAATCGTCAAATGTGTTCAAAGTTTGTGGCACAGTGCTACAATCACGCTGGCCTTGATCTAGTTGATAATTATGAGATTTGCACACCAGAGGATATTCATAACTCGAATCTTTTATTACCTCTCTCAGAACCTTTACTTGAAGCCACTCAAGAGGATATTGATTTTTATGAAAGTTATGATGTTACAAAAGTACAGTACAAGGCTATTAAAGACTTCCTTGATGCGCTAAATAAGGAATTCCCAGAGAAAGATATCGTTTCCTTGAAGCAACTTGAATTGTTTATAGAAAAAGAGCCTTCCAACGGAGATAAAGTGTTGGATCTTCTAAAGGCTACTGATTACTTTAATCTATGGAAATTGGAAAAGGAGAACAACCAATATCTATACAATACAGAAGAGTTTAAGAAAAGATGGAAAGATGAGGGTAAAACGATAGATCAAGCATTCGCCGTGATTAATGAGAGCAAGATTATTATCCAGGAGAAGGAGTCGGACATCTATGCTTACGAGATGAAGATAGGAAAAATCGGGGAACTAGAGTATTATAAGCAGATGATCAAGCTGCGAGAGAAAATAATTGAAACGGCTAAAGAACGAATAAAAGTCGCGGAGCAGGTGTTAGCAGATTATCAGATTGTGAAGATAAAATATCCGTGGTTATTATAACTACTTTTGTCGTTATAAAATAGATGTTATAGGCATCTTTGCTTGTACATTATTTCGCAAAGTAAAATGTACATCATGTCATTCGGACAAATTGTTTGATATTATTGTTTCTATAACCGTTTTTAGCCCCCAGAAGGCGCCTGGACGCTCCGGACGGCCGGAGAGTCGGCGGAGAGTTTAAGTACGATTATTTGGCTTTATTTGATATGGACAATCAATTATTTTGCAACGAGGAAAAGTCTTTGTGGGAGGTCGGGGAGGAATGTCTCGACCGGGCTGAGGAAGCATTGGATGCTGCCCTGGCAGACATGAAGGAGTTGGAAGGACAGACGTTTACTCGTGATACGTTGGAAACCTTCGGAACTCTCGCCAAACGCGTTCACGATAACGCGCTGAAGGCGGTCGAGGAAGCCGAAAGAGTTTGCAAGATTTACGATGAATTGATGAACGGGGAAGGGCTAACTCCCGGACAAATGGCTCGTCTCGGTGTGATGTCGTCGAGAAGACATTTCATCTTGAAGGAAGTGGGAGACGTCACGCATAGGGTCGATGTCTATATGAGACAGCTGGCTCCCAAGGTGCTGAACCCCGAGGAGATGAAGGGGTTTGAGAAGTTCGTGAGTAAAGCCCGCAGTAAGATTATTGACCAACAACTTCTCGATGACCTCGCGGCGCAGGCGAAGGCGTCGCCGCGGCTGCGGATGAATCTGAATTTCCATCAGAGTCTGGATGAGAAGTGCCACCGGTTTTTGAATGCGCTGGAGCCCGGGACGGTGATGGCGGTTCATCATCATCCGACGAAGGATGAGACGGTTGTAATCCTGCGGGGACGGGTGGCGGTGACGACTTACTTTGACGATGGTTCCGTGATGGAGCGCTTGGAACTCTGCCACGAGGAGGGTAGTTTCGGGGTGAATATCCCCAAGAATGTGTGGCATACGGTGGAGTGTCTGGAGCCGGCAGTGCTCTTCGAGTGCAAGGAAGGGCCGTTCGTGTCGCATGAGCAGGAGGGGATTCTGGAGATCGCGGGTCAAGCCCGCGATGAGGTTTGATTAAGATTATGATTAAGGATTTATTCAATTTCTCCGAATGGGGTATCAGGGAGTGGGGTGCACTCGCGGGTATCCTGGGCCTTGGTATTACGCTGTTGAGCTTGCTGGTAAAGGGCGTTTTACAGATATTTGGGGTCATCAAAAACAAGAAGCAGAAGCGTGAGGAATGGCGCCTCGCTTACAGTGATGTGGCGAATCAATTGGCGCTGGCTATGACGAAGCAGTATTCAAATGCGCTTATCAACTCCATCATCAGCCACTTGAGTGGCGGCGGGCCTTTCCGGGAAATTGACGGGCTGGATCCCTTAACGAAACAACAGGAGAAGTACACAGACGCCAAGATCAAATACCTGAATCATAGGAGAACCTATAGTAAGAAATCAAAGTCACATTTCACGGAGCATTGCGCACAGGCCGACTTGATTCTCAGAAGATTCGAAGAGTATCTGGATGATGTCCAGCTGGTTATATGGCTGACAGCGCAGCCGGATCTGGAAATGGCAATCTACGAATCTCTCGAGAAAAAGTCTAAGTTGATGACGGAAATTGTCCATTCTCAGATTCAAGGGCAACTATCCAATCCGAAAGACTCTTTGCGGAACATCATTGCACTCCGGTTTGTTGACTCCGCCCAGGGTGAAGAGGCGGCTGAGTTCAGAATGGAGGTCGCACGTTTCCTGGAGGAAGACGAAGCATATGAAAAGATCTCTTCGATAGACTCGGCTGTCAGAAGGGTCAAGATGATCCGCGCTGATGCTCAGGCCAGATTTGATCTGGGCGTGTGGTATCTGGAGAATGGTTTATGGAGCGAGGGGGAGAGGTGGCTGTTGGATGCCGCAGAGCGGGGTCATGTTGAGGCCAATTACAGATTGGGGCGGTTCTACTGGGAGAAGAAAACTCGTGATTTGCCTGATGTCTTCCAAGAGTATTACCTTAAGGGAAAAGCCTTTTTGGAAAAGGCAATTGAAGGTGGTTCTGATGAAGCAAAACTGCTCCTCGGAAAAGCCCTGATGCTGCAAGTTGATAGTGACTCTATGATTAAAGGGATGGAGTTAGTCAAGGAAGTATTGAACGAAAATGACGACTTGGTACAATTTCTATTTGTCCTTCCTTTTATCCCTAGAGAATCCAGACCTGAATTTGGTGTACATAATCCGTGGTTTGATGATCACTTCCAGCGGTATGATAGATTAAGTCATGCTGAATTCCCGATCAATTTGTTTGCAAAGGAGAGAAAGGCCGCTTTAATGCTTCATAAAATGGGGAGGGAGGAAAGGGATCAGAAGGAGGGCAAGAGGCTGATGGAGGAAGCCATTGATGGGTTAATCAATTATTTAGGCTCCGCTCCCGCTGATTTCTTCTTGCGTGAGGCAGCCCTGCGGTTTATTATCGAAGCATTCGAAGAAATGAAGGAATATTATGAAGAATACGACCAGGAAGGATATGTGGCATTTGTGAAACCGCTTGCTGAGAAAGGAGCTTTAATGTATCCATACTATCTTGGTGAGTATTACAAAGGACAAGGGAAGCTTGGGGAGGCCGTCAGATGTTACAGGATTGGAACAGCGAATGGAGACCCTTTTGCTACTGACAGCCTTGGTTTATGCTATCTGGAGGGGACCGGTGTCCCACAGGACATGAGTACCGCAAAAGGTCTTTTCGAAAAAGCACGGGCCCAGGATCTTACACACGCAATCCATCATCTCGCCGTGATGTATTTCAGAAATTATATCCACGCCTCTTCGCCTGGCTTGCTGAGAAGAGTCGTGATTCCTTTGGCCGAAACGGTGAGCGCTGTCAACTACTCAGAAGGGTATTATCTATTAGGGCGGTGTTATACGGAACTCGGGGAAGCGGAGCGCGCTTTCGAGTATTACAAGAAAGCGTATCAATCGGGATCCAAAGATATGGATGCTTATATGGAGGCCTATCCCGACCTCAAGCAAAAGATCCTGAAAGCTTTTGAGGACGATTGGATGTTTAAGGGAAAGAGGGTCGAAATAGGTCGGCCATTTGTCAGTGATGCCGCTTGTTTCAATTTCATCGTTCGCGAACAAGACTGGGCCTATCGGGAATACTATGGGAATCGCCAAAACACGGATTAGTATCCGCTTTTTAGGGACGGTACGGGAACTTGAAGGGGTTGAATAGACTTTTAAGTATAAATGGATAAGCAAACTTTTATTAATCACATCAACGCTGTTTGGGATCAGAAGATTTCTTCCCACGAGGCCGTAGCTGCTGGGGAGTTTTTCTTCCAAGGTGCTGTTGAGGCTTTTGAGGATTGGTCCAAGGCGACAGTCGATGATGCTTTGATTCGCGGGTGGGCGAGCGTGAAGCCGTCAATCAAGGAATTCAAAGCAGCGGCGGATGCCTCACCGGATCTCGGCCAGGTTCGGGACAAGATCTATCGCATCGCAGCCTATTGCGATACCCACGCAGACCGGAGTGCATTTCCGGAGATCAAAGCCTTTGCCCGGGCCGGCATCAGGCAGAATCAGTGGGTCCAAAACCTGCTGAAGTACAGATTGGGAGAGCCGACGGCTCCTGGTGTAAGCCGGGCCTTGGCTTATATCCAAGATCCGCAGAATCGTTTCCCCATCCTGTCGCAGGAGCATTTGTGGGAGATTGCCCGGAACATTCTCGGGAAACCGTATAACCCGGCCGGATTTGACGGAGAACTGCTGGAGTTGCTCCGGGGGACCAAAGTCAAGTGCCAATGTGCGGATAATCTGACTTATGTTTATTCCCGGTGCCTATATGAGTTGAAGTCGGAGTGGTTCCGTCCGGAGGCAGCCAAGGTGAAGGGAATCGTTATGCGAGACGGAACGATTCTCAAAGAAGATTCTTATGCTTACGAGTTGGTGTCTTATTGTAAGCGGACAGGTGGTCCGGGTATCCTTTGGTGGTCACCTAAGCCTTCCGCGATAGATCATTATCGGGAGTATCTCGATCAGCGAATCGCGGAGGACGGATACTTTCCGCTATACCTGATTTGTCAGAGTGTGACTCAGTTCCGGGGGAAGGTCGTCGATTTTGCATTTAAGGATGACTATCCCGAGAAAGTGGATGAATGGAAGGAGAAAGATCTTGGGAAAGAGTATGTCGAGGCTGTTTTCTCAGACTACGCCAGTGATTCTAAATCGGCCGAGATCGTGTTCCTCATCGAAGAATTTGAGCGTCTGCCCGAAGATCAAAGAATCCACGCAGACAATTTTGAGACTTATATCTATAAACCCAGCCAAACCAACCCAGTGGCCTACACGGCCATAAAAACCCAACAATATACCATGTTTTCCGATTACCTTGAAGTCTTGAAGGCGGACAAGAACATCATTCTGCAAGGAGCGCCCGGCACGGGAAAGACCTGGTCGGCATCCCGGCTCGCCGTGGCGCTGATAGACGATAATCCCTCGGCGGCGGAGGCCCCTAATTTCCGCGAACGTTATCAGGAGTTGAAGGAGCAAAAACGCATCCAGTTGGTCACCTTCCATCAATCATATGACTATGAGAATTTCGTGGAAGGGATCCGGACATCCACCACCGAGAGCGGTGCGCTCGTTTACAGTATCAAGCCTGGTGTTTTCAAATCCATTTGCGAGGATGCCAAGAATAATGGGGGCGATCGATATGTGCTTATCATCGATGAGATTAACCGCGGTAGTGTGTCCCGTATTTTCGGTGAGTTGATCACACTGCTGGAGAAGGATAAGCGGCTGAAGGAGGCTAATGAGGAGACAGCCTTGCTGACCTATTCCGGTAAGCCTTTCGGCGTTCCTTCCAACTTGTTCATTATCGGAACGATGAATACGACCGACAGGAGTACCGGTGTGCTGGATTATGCGCTCCGGAGACGGTTCTCTTTTATCACGATTCCGTCCAAACCTGAGGTGCTCGACAAGATTGAGGATGTGGATGTCAGGGGGAAGGCCCAGGCGCTATACAAGAGTATCAAGGGGTTCATTAATTCGGCGGGAGAGAACGCGGCCGAAGATCTGATGGTAGGGCATAGTTATTTCCTGGAGAAGGATCTCGCCGGGCTCAAGAGGAGATTGGTTTACGGGATTATTCCGCTGGTCCGGGAGTATGTCTATGACGGCATCCTCTCGGTGGATAACAAGAAGTTGGAAGAGTCCATCAAAGAATGGAAGGGGATTCTGGGATAGCGACTTCGCTGATCCAGTTGCGCGAGCACGATCAGGTGCCTTCCGAGCTAAGTAATATGCTTCGGGAGGAGTATCAGATTGTGTTCAAACCGACAGATTATGAGGGGGTTCCCGTGCATCTCGGGATGTCCGGCGAGTTCCAGGCATCGTATTATATCGGCACGGACTGGCTGACCCCGCAGCATCCGATGGTGGTGCTGCCGAAGGTCGAGGGAATCGATATCATCGAGATGTTCCGGGTGGCGGCGCAGTTGCGGGATGCGGGGAGGTATTTCTCCAAGTTCTACGGAATGGATACGACCGCCAGAAGGATTCCGGTCAAGGGGGATCAGGATTATCTTTCTCCGCTGTTGGTTTTCCATTTTGTGAGTCTTCTGAAGGAGCTGGCGGCGAGGGGTTTGAAGCAGGATTATGTGCGCATAAATGAGGATTTGGTGGGTAAGGTCAAAGGGAAGTTGTGCGTCTCTCGGAATATCGTCCGGCACGATTCGCTGGGTCGATTCGACCGGCGGAATTGCAGCTATTTCGTTTATACTGAGAATATTCCGGAGAATCAGCTGTTGAAGACGGCGTTGTGTTATTGCAAACAGAGTCTGGACACGATGCCGTCGCTTCGGGGGCATCGGAGTTATCCGTTGCTGGAGCAGGATATCAATCGACTGTTATCCGGGCCGTTCGCCGAAGTCCAGGAGGATTTGACGATTCGAACGATTCCCAGAGGGCATTCGCGACGGCTTTTCAAGGAGTATCCGGAGGCGCTTTCGGTGGCGGGGATGATTCTGAAGCGGTATGGTTTTTCGTATGAGGAGATCAGCCGTTCGACGTCGGTGCCACCGCACTGGATCGATATGACGCGGCTTTTCGAGTTGTATGTTTACGCTATCCTGCGGGAACGTTTCCCGGGTATGATCGAGTTCCAGGTTCCGGGGCATTTCGGTACGCAGGCGGATTTTGTGAAGCGTGATGAGTACCTGGTCGTCGATGCGAAGTATAAGTTCCATTATGAATCCGGGGAGGTGTTGGATGATATCCGACAGTTGAGCGGGTATGCCCGGGATAAGAGGATTCTGAGGCATTTTGAGAATGGGGCCAAGGGTTTGGTGCCGGCGTGTTTGATTATTTATCCGAACAAGATTGAGATGAAGGGGGATGATGTCCGTGTCATCCCGGGGTCCGATGAGGTTCTGCCTGACGGGGCCTCCAGGTTACTCGATGAGGCGGATTCAATCGAATCGTTCGAGAATTTTTATAAAATGGCCATCCCCTTACCCCTGCGGTAACAAGTTTGAAGGACGGGGATCGCGGGTCGAGCCCGCGATGAGGGTTAGAAATAGATTTTCAATATGATAAAGAAAGCATTGATTACCGGTATTACCGGGCAGGACGGGTCTTTCCTGGCGGAGTTTCTGATCGGGAAGGGCTATGAGGTCCACGGGATTCTGCGGCGGAGTTCGTCGTTCAATACGGGCCGCATCGAGCATCTGTATCTGGATGAGTGGGTGCGGGATATGAAGCGGAAGCGCCTGGTGAATCTGCATTGGGGGGATATGACCGACAGTTCGTCGTTGATCCGGGTGATCAGCGAGGTGCAGCCGGACGAGATCTACAATCTCGCGGCGCAGAGCCACGTGAAGGTCTCGTTCGACGTGCCGGAGTTTACCGCGGATGCGGATGCGCTGGGGGTTCTGCGCCTCCTGGAAGCGGTGCGTATCGTGGGGCTGGCGGACAAGTGCCGGATCTATCAGGCTTCGACTTCGGAGCTCTTCGGCCTGGTGCAGGAGGTGCCGCAGCGGGAGACGACCCCGTTCTATCCGCGTTCGCCGTACGGCGTGGCGAAGCTCTATGGCTACTGGATCATGAAGAACTACCGGGAAAGTTACGGGATGTACTGCTGCAACGGGATCCTGTTCAACCACGAGAGCGAGCGGCGCGGGGAGACTTTCGTGACGCGGAAGATCACCCTCGCGGTGGCGCGGATTGCGCAGGGTTACCAGGATAAGTTGTACCTGGGCAACCTGAATGCGCTGCGCGACTGGGGCTATGCCGCGGATTATGTGGAGTGTATGTGGCTGATCCTGCAGCAGCCGCAACCGGATGATTACGTGATCGCGACGGGGCAGTACCACAGCGTGCGGGAGTTCTGCACACTGGCGTTCCGCGAAGCGGGGATCGAGCTGCGCTGGGAAGGCGCCGGGGTGGATGAGAAGGGGATTGACACGGCCACCGGCCGGGTGCTGGTGGAGGTGGATCCGAAGTATTTCCGGCCGGCGGAGGTGGATCAGTTGCTCGGGGATCCGAGCAAGGCGCGGGAGGTCCTGGGCTGGAATCCGCAGAAGACTTCGTTCGAGGATCTGGTGCGGATCATGGTGGAACACGATATGAAGAAAGTCCGTAAGTTATATGGAAAAGAATAGCAAAATCTTTGTGGCGGGCCACCGGGGCATGGTGGGCTCGGCCATTGTCCGGGAACTGCGGCGGCAGGGGTATGAGAATCTGCTGCTGGTCTCGCACGACGAGTTGGACTTGACGCAGCAGGCGGCGGTGGAGGCGTTCCTCTGGGAGGAGCGTCCGGAGTATGTGTTCCTGGCCGCCGCGAAGGTGGGTGGGATCGTGGCGAATCAGAGTGCGCTGGCGGATTTCATGTACGAGAATATGATGATCGAGATGAACGTGATCCATGGGGCGTGGCGGAGCGGATGCAAGAAGTTGTTGTTCCTGGGGTCGTCGTGCATCTATCCGCGGATGGCGCCGCAGCCGATGCCGGAGAGCTGCCTGCTGACCGGGGAGCTGGAGAAGACGAACGAAGCGTATGCCCTTGCGAAGATCAGCGGGTTGAAGTATTGCGAGTATTTGAATCGGCAGTACGGGACGGATTATATTTCTGTGATGCCGACGAATCTCTACGGGCCGAATGATAATTATCATCCGGAGCATTCGCACGTGCTGCCGGCGTTGATCCGGCGCTTCCACGAGGCGAAGCTCGCCGGGGCGCCGTTCGTGACGTGCTGGGGGGATGGAAGTCCGCTGCGGGAGTTCTTGTATGTGGATGATCTGGCGAATCTGTGCGTGTTCTTGATGAACAATTATTCCGGGAATGAGACGGTGAATGCGGGGACGGGGAAGGAGCTTTCGATCAAGGAGTTGACGGAGCTGGTGGCGCGTGTGGTGGGCTACCGCGGGGAGATCCGCTGGGATACTTCCCGGCCGAACGGGACGCCGCGCAAGCTGCTGGACGTGTCGAAGGCTACCGCGCTCGGCTGGACGTATAAGACCGAACTCGAAGAGGGGATTTGGCTGGCGTATGAAGACTTTTTGACCAATCCGATGCGGGCGGAGCGATGAGTACGAAGAAGGTTTTTGTGTCCGGGTGTTATGATTTGCTGCATAGCGGGCACGTGGAGTTTTTCAAGCAGGCGGCGGCGTATGGGGATCTGTACGTGGGGATCGGGAGCGATGCGACGTACCTGGGGTATAAGCATCGGAAGCCGGTGTACTGCGAGCAGGAGCGGCTGTTTATGGTGAAAGCGATCCGGTATGTGAAGGATGCGTTCGTGAATGCCGGGAGCGGGATTATGGATTTCGTGCCGACGCTGGATCTGGTGCGTCCGGATGTGTTCGTGGTGAACGAGGACGGGGCGTGCGAGGAGAAGCGGCTGGAGTGCGAACGGCGGGGGATCGAGTATGTGGTGCTGCGGCGGGAGCCGGAGCCGGGGTTGGAGGCGCGGAGTTCGACTTCCCTGAAGTTGAGCAGTTCGCAGATCCCCACGCGGTTGGATCTGGCCGGGACCTGGATCGATCAGCCGTATGTGTCGTGTTTCGCGCCCGGGTGGGCGTTGACGATTTCGCTGGAGCCGACGTTCGAGATCCGGGATCGGTGCGGGCTGTCGACGTCCACGCGGAACCTGATCCGGAAGATCTGGCCGTATCAGTTGCCGAATATGGATCCGGAGATGCTGGCGCGGCTGGTGTTCTGTTTTGAGAATCATCCGGAGCGGGAGGACGGGATCATCAGCGGGGCGCAGGATGCGATCGGGATATGCGTGCCGGGGCTTTGCCGGCATTGGTATGACGGGCATTTCTGGCCGGAGCGTATCGAGTGCTGCGAGGATGAGGGGGTGCTGTCGTGGCTGGAGGGGCATCTGTGTCTGGTGCCGATGGAGCCGCGGCGGCCGGGGTGTTCGGTGGTGGAGGGGAAGGATATTACGGAGCCGAAGGTGAGGGCCCTGGCCGCGGCGGCTCAGGGCTGTTGGGAGGCGATTCTGGCGAAGGATCTGGTCGGGTTCGCGGCGGCGTATCAGGCGTCGTTCGAGGCGCAGGTGGCGATGTTCCCGGCGATGATCCAGGGGCCGGTGCAGCCCGCGATCGAGCGCTGGTCGCGCGAGCGCGGGGTACTGGCGTGGAAGATGCCGGGCGCCGGCGCCGGCGGGTATCTGGCGCTGGTGGTTTCAGATGCGGCTGGCTTTTGCGCTGAGCATCCGGAGGCGATTCCTCTGACCATCCGCCGCGGCGGGATGTAAACCTCCCGAGACGTCCCAGCCTCAGGGACGTTACGGGAACTACAAGCTCGAGATAAGGTTTTATTTCATCTGGCGGACAGGTGTCCAAAAAATCGGCTTCTGGAGCAAAAAAAGTGGACACCTGTCCCAATAAACCATTGATTTCAGCCCAAAACCCCGACAGGTGTCCATAAATTTTGCGTACAATGACGTTTTTGTGGACACCTCTTTTTGGAATGGAATGAAGAGCCCGCGGGTCGGGCCCGCGATGAGGAGGAAGGGAAATAGATTTGTATGTTTGATTTTTAATCAATATTTTTGTCGAACTAATATAAATGTAACGAAACATGGGAGACCCTGGCTAACTTATTTTCAGTATGGCTAAAACCAAACCGACCGGTAAGAGTGTGATGAAGGTTTTCGCCTTGACCATCTCTTTTTTGTGCACTCTTCTCGGTTTCCTCTACATCATCATCGGTGACCCCAAGTGGAACATCTTTGTCGCGTATTTTTTTATAGCCTCATTCGCGGCGTTTCTTGTTCTGCTCCTCACGTTGTTCGGAGTCTTTCTTTTCCGGACCGAGCCCCAAGCTACGGATGGGCGGTATCTACTGCTGATTTTGTCGATGCTCCTCTCGCTGGGCAGTGGTTTTCTGTATTTCAAAGAAAACAATACGACCAATCGGTTGGGGTTGGTGCTGCTTATAGCGGCGTTATCAATCGCTGTCATCACCATCATCGCCACCCTCTTTTCCTGGGTCAAAACGACCAATGATTCGAACGAGACAGAGGATTATCTCGTGACCACCGTGTCTGCACAACTTGTCCGACTGGGTAACCACAGGTACGAGTATGACGTGGTCAAGACCATCCAGTCACGGGTCCCGATCTTCAAGCGAATTGATATCAAGTTCAAGTGGAGTGGGGATGACGTGGATCCGAATGTAGTCAAGGCGACATCCAAGACACATATTGCTCATAAGGTCACGGTCATAACGGAAGATATGGACTACGTCCGATTGGATTTCAAGCATCCTATCTACCTCAAACAGACGGATACGTGCCACCTTCACCTGACCGGGCTTACGGATCTGAATACGCCGGCGAAGCCCTATATTGCCCAAACGGTCAAGAGTAGTGAGCAGATTTCATTCATCCGGCTCCTGGCCGTTCTGAAAGACGTCCGTAGCGGTTATGCCAAGAAGGCCGTAGCTCAGTATAGAAAAGCTGATGCTCCGGAGGGAGTCAAGTACACGGAGATACAGAAGGTCGACTTCGATTTCACAACCAAGTCCTATCTTTACGATGTCCCGGAACCGGAGCCTGGTTACGAGTATCGTATTTACTGGGGGGACGAGTAGCCGCTCACTCGAAATGTAGTTCTTTTCACCGCTCAGGAGATGGGCGATGTAGTTGTATGTGGACTTTCCCTTCACGGACGGCCGAAGGTCGGTGATCGCGGGTCAAGCCCGCGATGAGGGGGGAGGAAAATATCAAGGATTTTACTGATATTTACATAATATCGGGTTTTTTACTGATATTGGTTGATTATTTGGAAAATTATTGATATTTTTGTCGCAGATGAATTGATTTGATATGATTGCGACATTATCTGCCGATATCGTCCGGTCGACGTCTTTGAGGACGGAGGACCTGATTGACCTGAGAAAGAAGTTACTCGGATTCTTTGATGATCTGGGCGATGATTATCCTGGTTTCTGGGGTCGGATTGTGAGAGGGGACAGCATTGAGTGTTTTATCCCCGATTATCATGCTGCGTTGAGGATTGCTGTTTTAATTAAGCTTTTCATCAAGAAGCAGATCGTTGGATATGAGTGCTCTGCGTTGTTGCAGAGAATAGGGATCCGCTTTTCTATTGGAATCGGGGAGATCCGGTATGTGGATAGAACGGAGGATATTATCGATGGGCCGGCCATTTATATCTCCGGTAGGAATCTTGATGCTATTAGCCGGAAGAATGATAGCTATTCTGTTATTGAGGTAGATGGCGCTTCTCGTGCCGCGAATTGCTTCTTGGATTCCTATGTGGCGATGGCCAGCGGTATCGTGGATGCTTATTCCAACAGGCAGGCGGAAGTTGTGTTTTATAAAATGCTTGGTTTTAAGGAACGAGAGATTGGTGAGCGGTTGGGGATTCAACAGTCTTCGGTCAATATGAGGGCGACCGGCGCAAACTGGGGCTTGTTGAATACCGCTATTAAGGATTTCGAAAACTTTAACATTGAAGAACTATGTGGATAGAATTGTTTTTGTGCCTGTTCCTGGCACATTTGGTTGCGGACTTTGTCTTGCAGACCAACAAGATTTGCAAGGACAAGGCGGAGAAGAAGTGGCTTAGCCCTTATCATTACGCTCACGCAGTTGTTGTGTTCGCCGTGTCGTGGTTGGTGGTGTTTGACATTCGGTTCTGGTGGTGCGCGGCGGTGATCGGCGTTTCGCATTTCTTCATCGATATGTGGAAGTCTTACCGGGAGGAGAAGGTGGTATGGTTTGTCGTCGATCAGATTCTGCACCTGGCTGTTTTGGTTTGCGTAGCGGTGTTCTGGTGCAGGGCGTATGATTGGTGTATTCCGTTTGGCGTTGCCCCTAGGACGGTGGCCATAGCGGTGGCAGTTGTCGCGTGCTGGAGGCCGGCGAATATCTTCATCAAGCTGATGCTCAAGCATTATAGCGTGAATATGCCGGAGGAGACCACTTCTTCGGGGTTTAATGCAGGGGCTTTGATCGGGAATCTGGAGCGTTGGTTGATTTTGGCGTTTGTGCTTATGCAACATTATGAGGCCCTGGGCCTGTTGATTGCGGCAAAGTCTATCATCCGCTTCGGTGACAAGGAGACGACCAAAACAGAGTATGTCCTGGCCGGTACGCTGCTGAGTATTTTCATTGCCGTCATTGCCGGCCTGGCGGTTTCGAGGTTTTAAACGAAATTTCTAAACTTCCAGGTATATGAAAAGGTTTTGTCAGTATCTTGAGCTTCGGGATGATCCGGAGTTGATCGAGCAGTATTGCGAGGCGCACGCGCACGTGTGGCCGGAGATTCAGGCGGGGATCCGCGAGGTGGGGATTCTGGATATGCAGATTTTCCGGAAGGGGACGCATCTGCTGATGATCATGGACACGGTGGATGATTTTGATTTTGTGAAGGATAATGCGCGTCTGGCCACGTTGCCGCGGCAAGCGGAGTGGGAGGCGTATGTGGCGAAGTTCCAGGGGTGCGATCCGTCGGCGCCGTCCACGGAGAAATGGCAGCTGATGGATCGGATCTTCAAGCTGGAGGTCTGAAGAGATCGCGGATCAAGTCCGCGATGAGGGTCTATAGGACCTGCGATGATGAGGCAGGGGCCTGCTGTGCGGCGAAGAGCCGGCGGTAGGCCTCTGCTTTTTTCAAATAAATCAACCTCGGAGTTGATTATTCGGAAATAATCCCTATCTTTGCAAAAAATAAACCTGCGAGTTGATTTATGGAGTACGATTTAATCTATCCGGAAGATGCAAGGGCTATGTATGATGCGCCTTGCATCATCGCCGCAGTTTATTTTGACGAAGATGAGTTGAAATCGTTTGGTGTTGACAAAGATGCGTATGAGTTGAACGATGCTTTTGTTGATCTAAACGAGTTTGAGAAGGCTTTTGAACTATGGAATTCGCCCTTGTATCTCAGTGACTTTTATGAAAAGCACAAGTCTTTTTTTAAGCAACCGTATTGGCATGCAATAACAGAAGAGGTTTTTTTCAAAGATGTTTCCCAGTCCATCACGAAGAATAAGAGGGAGTTAATAAAGAAGATGGAACAAAATGAGTTTTTCTCCCTTGTTTCTCCACTTGACGAGAATATAGAAGTAGGGAAAAGATTAGTTGACAGTATAAGAGTAAAGATTAAACAAGGCACTATTGGAGGACATCATCCGTTTCGGTTTTATGCCGTTGAAATTGAAGAGAGAAAATGTTATTTGATCACAGGATCGACCATCAAGGTACATAAAGATATGAGGAAGGCGCCGAACACAGAAATTGAGTTACAGAAACTGAACCATACGCTCGCAGTATTAAGTTTGAAAGAGGTGAACACGAAAGAGTCTTTCATCGATTTTTACAAGAGTCAAGATAGATAATAAACGAAACCAATCACTATATGGCACATAAAAGAATCAGAGAGGCATCATCTTGGATCTCGAGGTCCAAGTATGAGATCGAGCATGAGGAGGAGCTTCTGGCATGCCGGCTCATCGTACTCAAGATTGTCCGCTACATGAAGGACCATCATCTCAGCCAGAAAGATCTTGCCGAGAAACTCAATGTCAGTCCGCAGTATATCAATAAGTTCTTGCATGGCCAAGAACTTGATATGAAAGTTTCAACGATTGTTCGTTACGGAAGAATCCTCGGGATAAAACTTCTCGAGATTCCATCTGAAGATGATCAGAGGGAAGTCCGTGTACAATACGGAATTGAGAGGATTGCCGAGTCTTTCAGACAGTCGGTTCCTTCTAGTTATGACAATTTTTCTCGTATCGCGACGCTCAACTTCAATATGAACCAAGTCACGTCAGCAGGGAAGTTTAATTTCTAGTGTAGTTATTATTCGGTATGAAAAAGAAAGATATCAAATACGCTTTGACCGGGGTCTCCATCGAACAGTTTGCGACTCCTTTCGAACCAAGCTCCGACGATGTTAATTTACAACTTGACATTCAAATCAAGACCAATTATGTCAAGCACGCGCTGGCAATCGGAGCGAATATCCAATTCCTGGAAGAGGACAGGGCTTTCCTGATTGCAGAGGTGTTTTGCCATTATTTGATTGAGCCGGAGACCTGGAAGGAGTTGTCGGAAGATGATTCGAAAGATGTTGTGCTGCCCAAGGATCTTGTCAGGAATCTGGTGGCGCTCACTGTCAGTTCGACTCGCGGGGTAATCTGCGCCAAGACGGAAAAGACACCTTTCGCGAAGTACTATTTACCCCTGGTATTTCTCAATCCGGAACAAGTGAATGATCTGACGATCCCGAAGAGTGAATAGCAGCCTTTCAAGGTGCTTCGGAGGCAGGGGCCTGCTGTGCGGCGAAGAGCCGGCGGTAGGCCTCTGCTTTTTGTGCCAGGGGGAGGGGGTAGGCGCGGGAGGTGGAGGGCATGCGCCAGAAGGTGAGGTCTTCGAGTTCGACTTTGCCGCCGACGGGCGGGATGGGGCAGGCGAAGCAGGCGGCGGCGAGGGCGGAGGCTTTTTCGCCGGTGGTGACGAGGGTGTGGCAGCTGGGGATTTGGCGCAGGAGGGCGGGGATGTCGGTGGGGGTGACGACTTCGAGGAAGGCGTCGGAGGCGTTGTCGCGCAGGCGCCTGATTTCGGTGGCGGTGTCGTAGAAGGCGAGGCCTTGCCGGGTGCAGAAGGCGCGGATGGCGGGTTCGTTGAAGCGTTTCTCCTCCTTGAGGCAGAAGTGGTCTTTATCGTCGAAGTAGATGAGGCCCAGGATGCGCCAGAAGTCGTTGATCCAGTTGGGGTAGAAGAAAGGGATGGACCAGCGGTTGGGCGGGGGCGGGAAGCTGCCGAGGAAGAGGATGCGGGCGCCTTCGGGGAGGAAGGGCGGGAAGGGGTGCTGCTCAGTGGGCATGGCCGGAGAGGTATTGTTGCCGCAGGGGGGCGGGGAATTTTTCGATGGCGTAGCGGAGGGCGGTGCGGGGCATGGTGAGGTAGCGGGGGGCGGCTTCTGGGGCGCTTGCGGCGGGTTTTGCGGCGGCGGGGTCGGGGGCCTGGAGCCAGGCTTCGAGGACGGCGCGGTCGCGTTTTCCGGCTTCCCGGAGGAGCCAGCCGACGGCTTTGTGGATGAGGTCGTGGGGGTGGTGCAGGAGGATGTCGGCGATGGCGAAGGTGTCCTCGAGCTGGCCGGCGCGGATGAAGGTCATGGTGCTGACGATGCCGATGCGTTGTTCCCAGAGGGTGCGGCCGTGGCGGGCGAGGTCGTAGAGGAGGGTGCGGTCTTTGTCGAGGAGCCACTGCCCGAGCAGGGGGTAGCAGCTGAGGTCGACGAGGTCCCAGTTGTTGATGCGGTCGGTGTGGGCGAGGTAGAAGTCGATGCAGGCGCGCTGGCGGTCCGGGGTCTTGCGTTCGTGGTGGAAGATTTCGACGAGGGCGAGGAGGGCGGCGAGGCGGAGTTCGTGGTAGTCGCTCCGGATGCATTCTTCGAGGTCGGGGAAATCAACTTTTCGCCAGGTCGCTTTGACGACTTCGCGGGTCGTGGGGACCTTGATTCCCAGGAACTTATCGCCTTCGCCGTATTGGCCGGGGCCGGTCTTGAAGAAGCGGGAGAGGCCGGGGACCAGGGAGGCGTCGGCGCGCGCCATCATCTCTGTCAGCAGTACATTCATAGCGCTAAGATACGAAGAATTCCGGTAAGGCGACCCCTGACCTGGATTGTCGTCAAGAAGTTTATTTCTATTCATTTTATTGGTTTTCCGAAAGAATCCCTTATATTTGCATCAAGCACGTTTGAGCTCTCTAGGCAAGAGCGGATATTAACCTCGAGCATCATCCCCACCAAAGGATGATGCTCTTTTTTTGCAGGCGAGTGGTTGGACTTTCCGCCCAAGAGCGGCGGGAGGGGCAGCCTGCCGCCTCGCGGATGCGAGGCTCGGCGCTTAGCGGGGCCGCCGCCGAGAGTTCGACAGGCTCTCGGCAGGCCCCGCTTGCCCGGACGCCACAACCCCACCAAACCACACCATCATCCCGGACCGCATACCCTCTCATCCCGGGCCGGCCCGGGATCTCGAAGTCATCCTCTAAAACAGGTGTCCACAAAAATGCCATTGTACGCGATATTTGCGGATACCTGTTGGGTCTTTAGGGCTGATATCGGCTGTTTCAGGGGATAGGTAGCCAGTATTTTTGCACCAGATGGCGATTTTCTGGACACCTATCTACACATGGAGTCAACTTTTCGTCTGCCGGGCGCGCTGGAGGCCTTCTCCGCTCCCGGCTCAGATGCCACCGGTGCTTCTATCTGGTTCCGGGCTCCCTGCCGGGCGAGCGGGGGCGGCTGAGAGCCCTCCATAGCTCTCAGCCCGCCTCCCGCTAAGCGCCGAGCCAGGTAATGCGAGGCGCTGGCGCCCCGATGGCTGCCACTGGCCCTGAAGTCCGGCTCGCCAACCCTCCTCCGCGGGAGCCGCCGAGCCTCGCATCCGCGAGGCGGCTACTCGCCCAAGCACCGCCGCGGTCTCGCGGCAAAACCGCATACCTATCTTCGGCTTATCTTCAGATTTATACGTTTCTTAATATCATTTTTAAGTTTTTTATCGAGCCGGAATCTTCTTTTCCCTATTTTTACGGCAAACCCAGAAAGTAGGGTATCACCAACTGACTATGAAAAAGATTTGGCTTGTTACAACAGATCATCTCGAGAATGGACTTTGGTTCCGGGATGAAGAAGACTTCAGAGTCGCAATGAACTATGTCGCCATCCAGGCGGCACGCTCCGGACTTGTCGTAGTCCTGGCCTTTATCCTGATGTCCAACCACGTACACTTTGTACTCAGAGGCCGGCAGGAGGATGTCCTCGAATTCATCAATGCTTTCAAACACCGCTATTCCATCTACTATCGCAAAAAGTATGGTGTCAAAGAATTTCTCCGGCACAACGGTGTTGATGTGTTGCTCGTTCCGAATGAAGACGAAGCGATGGAGCGGGCCATTGCTTATGTGCAGATGAATTGCGTAGCGGCAGGCATATGTGCACATCCGAGTCAATATCCCTGGGGATGCGGCAAAGTATTCTTCGATGCTTCCAGGTCAACTGGGAGGCCATTGAAAAGTTTATCGAAGCGCGAGTTTAAACGCCTGATGCACAGTGAGTCATGGGACATTCCGGGAGCGTGGATGATTGGGGATGACGGATTTGTTCTGCCGGAATCTTATGTGGATCACAGCACGGTAGAAGCCTGTTTCCGCACACCAGCCAGGATGAATTATTTCTTGAATTCTTCATCTAAAGCAAAGAAGCGGTTGGGAACAAACGAGGAGCATTTGCCGGCATTGCGGGACCAGATTATTCTCCCGGTACTGCCGGAATTGTGTCAAAGTCTTTTCGGGAAACGGTCGTTTAATGAACTTACAACCACCGAGCAGGTGGAATTCATCCGGCAGATCCGATACCGTTTCAGCGCCAATGTCAATCAAATTGCACGTATCTGCGGAATCACTTATCCGGAGGCAGCAAGACTGATGGATGGCATATGAAACGGAAAAGTGTACGAGACGTCCTTAAATTTGGGATGTCTCGTGCAAAAATGGCTTAAAATGCACGAGACCTGACAGTTTTCGGGACGTCTCGTACGCTAGGAGGCATTTTTCTTCTTTTTGCCCGAAAGTTTGTGTATCTTTGTGTATTATGCGAATTATTCTACTTTCTGGGGGTTCGGGCAAGCGCCTGTGGCCGTTGTCTAATGAGATCCGGTCGAAGCAGTTCATCAAGATCTTCCGGGGTCCCGGGGGAGAGTATGAGTCGATGGTGCAGCGGGTGTTCCGCCAGATCAAGGAGGCGGACCCGGATGCGACCGTGACCATCGCGACGAGCAAGTCGCAGGTGTCTGCGATCCACAACCAGCTGGGCAAAGAGGTGGGGATCAGTGTGGAGCCCTGCCGGCGGGATACCTTCCCGGCGATCGCCCTGGCGAGCGCCTATCTGCACGATGTGCAGGGCGTGGGGGTGGATGAACCGGTGGTCGTCTGTCCGGTGGACCCGTATGTGGATGATAGTTACTTCCTTACGATACGCCGTCTGAGCGAGCTGGCGGGGCAGGGGGAGGCGCGGCTGACCCTGATGGGCATCGACCCGGTCTACCCTTCCGACCGCTATGGCTACATCCTTCCGGAGACCCGGGAGGAGGTCTCGCGGGTGAAGGCGTTCAAGGAGAAGCCCTCCGTCGAGACGGCCCGGCAGTACATCGAGCAGGGCTGTCTGTGGAACGGGGGCGTATTCGCCTATCGGCTGGGCTATGTGCTCGACCGGGCGCACGAACTGATCGACTTCGAGGACTATGCCGACCTGTTCGCCAAATACGTGACCCTGCCGAAGATCAGTTTCGACTATGCCGTGGTGGAGCACGAACCGTCGATCGCCGTGCTGCGCTACCGCGGGGCCTGGCGGGACGTCGGGACCTGGCACAGTTTCACGGATGTGATGGAGGAGCGGACGGTGGGCAATGTCCACCTCACCGAAGATTGTACCAATGTCCACGCCATCAATGAGTTGGGCATCCCCATCCTGGCTGTGGGCCTGCAGGACACGGTGATCGCCGCGAGCCCGGACGGGATCCTGGTCGCGGATATGCAGAAGAGTGCGGGCATCAAGGCCCTGGTAGACGAGATCGACCCGAAGATCCGCTTTGCGGAGAAGAGCTGGGGCGAGTATCAGGTCCTGGACGTGACGGAGCACAGCCAGACGGTGAAGATCAACCTGAAGGCCGGGCACCGGATGAATTACCACAGCCACGACCGGCGCGACGAGGTGTGGACCGTGATCTCCGGCAGTGGCCGGACGGTGGTGGACGGGATGGAGCAGCGCATCGGCCCCGGCGACGTGATCACGATGGCGGCGGGCTGCAAGCATACGGTGATCGCCGATACCCCGCTGCAGCTGATCGAAGTGCAGCTGGGCGATGATATCAGCGTATTCGACAAGCATAAATATGCCTTCGAGCGGTAACATACCTTTCCTCCTGCGGCCTGCGGCCAAGGATTATCTCTGGGGCGGAAGCCGGCTCAACGACGACTTCGCCAAGGGCATCGATATACATCCTCTGGCGGAGACCTGGGAGTGCAGCACGCACCCCGACGGGTTGAGCACGGTGGCCAGCGGGGAGCACGCCGGGAAGCCGCTCTCGGAGGTGCTCGCGGCGCATCCGGAGTATCTGGGGACCCACAGTCTGCAGAGCACGGACGGTCGGCCGGAGCTGCCGATCCTGGTGAAGATGATCGATGCGCGGCAGCCGCTCTCGGTGCAGGTGCACCCGGACGACGAGTACGCCCGTACGCACGAGAACGGACAGAACGGCAAGACGGAGCTCTGGTATGTGCTGGGGGCCCGTCCGGGGGCGCAGATCGTCTATGGATTCAACCGGGACGTGACGCCCGCGCTGGTGCGCCGGCTCGCCGCCGGGGGGCGCCTGGAGAACTACCTCAACCACGTGAACGTGGAACGGGATCAGGTGTTTTTCGTGGAGGCCGGCACGGTCCACGCCATCGGGGCGGGGGTGATGATGGCCGAGATCCAGGAGAATTCCAACCTGACCTACCGCCTCTGGGACTACCGCCGCACCGACAAGAACGGGCGCGAGCGGCCGCTGCATCTGGACAAGGCGCTGGATGTGGCGAATCTGCGGGGGAGCGCGGAGCCGCACCAGCCCCTGCGCGTGCTGCGCTACCGCGCGGGCTGTGCGAGCGAGCTGCTCGCCCGCTGCCGGTATTTCCAGGTGGAACGCCTGCTGCTCAACACCGAGACCCACCGTGCCCTGACGGACTTCCGGACGGGGCCCAACAGCTTCCACTGCCTGCTGTGCACCGAGGGCTGCGGGGTGCTGTTCGGCGAGGGGGTGATGCTGAACTTTTTCAAGGGCGACTGCCTCTTCGTCCCGGCGGACAGTGTGCCGCTGAAGCTCCACGGCAAGGCCCAGATCCTGAACATCAGTTGCTAACCTCATAAAACACATAAAATTATGAAAGCCATTCATCTTCTTCTTTCCCTGGCCGCGGCAGCGATGCTGAGCACGGCCTGCGGCGTCCTCTCGAGCACGCCCGCCGAGCAGGCGGCCGAGGAAGCCCGCGTGGAAAAACTCGTCAGACAGCGTCTCGCCGACCGCAAGTACCGCGTCGACGTGGACTTCATGCAGCCGCTGCGCGGCGCGGGCCAGGTCCTGACCACGCCTTATGCGATTACGGTCAACGGCAAGCACCTGGTCTCCTATCTGCCGTATATGGGCGTAGCCTACAACATCCCGTACGGCGGGGGCAAGGGCCTGAATTTCGAGTCGGAGATCGACGAGTATGTGGAGCGGCGCCGCGGCGACCGCACGATCATCGAGTTCGTGACCGACAACGAGGAGGACTACCTCCTCTACCAGCTCACGGTGTTCGAAAACGGGCGTACCGATGTCCACGTGCAGTCCCGCAACCGGGAGTCGATCGATTTCCGTGGGTCGGTGGATCCGGACTTCGATCCGGATGCAAAAGAGGAATAATCCCGCCGGCGGGGTACACTATTCCGGGAAAATGCGTATATTTGCGAGTTAGATTGTTTGAAATCAAATTATTATTAACCAAAGATCATACAAAAAATGAAGAGAGTTTTTCTTTCGATTTTCGCGACGGCAGCGGCCCTGCTGCTCGCCATGTCCTACTCTGCTAATGCGCAGGAGCCCGTGTCTGAGCTGTTGATCGGCCCGGCCGAGAACAACTGGTTCATGGAGCTCGGCGGTGGTCTGAATTTCACCTACGACGAGGGTAAGTTCAGCAAATTGGCCCCGGCCATCGAGTTCAACTTCGGTAAGTGGTTCACCCCGGCCATCGGTTTCCGTGCCGGCTACCACGGCCTGAGCAACCTCGCCGCCCACAAGCCCGAGACCTGGATTTCCGGAAAGGATAAGATGTTCAATACCCAGCTCCATCTCGACGCTCTCTGGAACCTCGCCGGGACGGCCTACTTCAAGGAGGGCCGCGTCTGGAATCCGGTTCTTTACGTGCGTGGTGCGGTGCTGTTCCCGGGCTACAAGAAGGCCGGTGAGGCGACTGTCGGCCTGGGCGCCGGTATCGCCAACCAGTTCCGTCTGGGCAAGGGCGTGTCCCTGAGCATCGACTTGTCCAATATCGTGGCCGCCGAGAAGGCGTTCCGCGTGAAAGGTGAGGGCTCCCAGTGGGTGAGTTTCCCGTCCGTGACCGCCGGCCTGGTGTTCCACTTCGGCCAGGGCGGCTTCAGCCGTCCGGCTACGCCCGCCCCGGTGGTGGATGAGGGTCGTCTGAATGCCCTGCGTGATCAGCTGAACACCGCCGCTGCCCGCATCTCCGATGCCGAGAAGCAGGTGAGCACGCTGCAGAACCAGCTGGCCAAGTTCACCGGCCTGACCGATGGCAAGACCTATGACTACAAGAACGGCCGTTTCACCGAGACCGTGGTGAAGACCGATGTCGCGATGGTGCCGGAGATCCTCTATTTCGATCTCGCCCAGACCAAGCTTTCCGAGCGTGAGCTCGCCCGCCTGGAGTACTACGCCACGCACACCTTCAACCCGAACCAGAAGCTCCTCATCACCGGTGGCGCCGATGCCGGTACCGGCAGCAAGGAGGTCAACGACCGTCTGTCCCGCCAGCGTGCCGAGTATGTCCGTGACATCCTCGTGAAGCAGTTCGGCTACAAGGCCGCCAACATCGAGACCGTCGCCGACGTGATCCCGTCCGACAGCCCGATCAAGGGCCGTATCGTCACCATCGAGGTGAAGTAATCGGAGGCCTGAGCGCAATTAGAGGCGCGTTCCCTTGCGGGAATGCGCCTTTTTTATTACCTTGCAGGCTGAAGCCGTTAGTAGTGTATGAATAAGAAGCAATTATCGAATACCCTCGTTTCGCTGGTGCCGCTTGTGGTGCTGGTCGGTTTGCTTGCCGTCGATATCGGAATTTTCGGGAGCGATGCCATCATGGGCGCTTCGCAGGTGTCGTTGTTGCTGGCGGCCGGCGTGTGCGTGTGGCTCGCGATGTGGCGTTTCAAGACGCCCTGGGCGGAGTTCGAGGAAGCCATCCGGGCCAATTTGGGGGACGTGGCGAGCGCCATCGTGATCCTGCTGATGATCGGGGCCCTGTCGGGCGCGTGGACGGTCAGCGGGGTGGTGCCGATCTTCATTACATTCGGGCTCAAGATCATTTCGCCGAAGGTGTTCTTGCTGTCGGCGTGCGTGATCTGCGCGCTGGTGTCGGTGATGACGGGCAGTTCGTGGACGACGATCGCGACGATCGGCGTGGCGTTGATGGGGATCGGGAAGGCCGAGGGGTTCTCCGAGGGGATGATCGCCGGCGCCATTATTTCCGGGGCTTATTTCGGGGATAAGATATCCCCGCTGTCGGATACGACGGTGATGGCTTCTTCGGTCAACCGGGTGCCGCTGTTTACGCATATCCGGTATATGATGATCACCACGGTGCCGAGTATTACGATCGCGCTGATCATTTTCACGGTGCTGGGGCTCGCGCACGACGGGGCGCCGGCGTCGCAGATCGCGATGTATTCGGAGTCGCTGAAGAGCACGTTCAACCTGACGCCCTGGCTGTTGATCGTGCCGGTGGTCACCGGGGTGCTGATCGCGCGGAAGATGCCGGCGCTGACGGTGCTGGCGATCAGTACGGCGCTGGCCGCTGTGTTCGCGTTGATTTTCCAGCCGGAGCTGGTGCACGGGCTGGGGGAGAAGGTGGCGCAGGGTTCGAACGCGCGGGTGTATTTCGCCGGGACGGCGGAGATGCTCTATAATTCCGTGTCCATCGAGACGGGGCACGCGGAGGTGGATGCGCTGGTGTCGACGCGCGGAATGGTCGGGATGCTGAATACGATCTTCCTGATTATCTGTTCGATGTGTTTTGGCGGATGCATGCGGGCGAGCGGGATGTTGCGGCGGATTTCGCTGCTGATCCTGCCGCTGACGCGGCGGCGTTTCGGGCTGGTGTCTTCGACCGTAATCAGCGGTACGGTGCTCAACGGTATCGTGTCCGATCAGTATTTGTCTATCATTCTGACTTCGGATCTGCTGCGGGATACCTACGATAAAGAGGGCTTTGAGCGGCGGCTGTTGAGCCGCAGCGTGGAGGACTCCGCGACCGTGACCTCGCCGCTGTATCCCTGGAGCAGCTGCGGTATGACGCAGTCCACCATCTTGCACGTCCCCACGATCACCTACCTGCCCTTCTGCTTCTTCAACCTCATCTCCCCCCTGATGAGCATGACCATCGCCGCCATCGGGTACAAAATCATCAAAAAACCCACGGAGGAATAGCCTCCTGAGGATTATCAGCGCCGCGGCACTGCTGGCGGTAAAGTAGCGTGCCAAGGAAAGTGCTGATACTGAGCAAGAACTGAAAACTCGGGTACCCAAAAACGATACCCGAGTTTTCATATTTGATTGATTATCAAACATTTGCTCGGCACGGGAAAACTGGTAGCGTGAGGTGTCCAACCTGGAAATAAAGCTTTCCGCCCAAGAGCGGCGGGAGGGGCAGTCCGCCGCCTCGCAGGTGCGAGGCTCGGCGGCGGCTGCGAGTGGGGGTTGGCGCTGCGAGGGGCGGGGGGTTGGGCTGTCGGGGGGCACCAGCGCCTCGCTTTACGCGGCTCGGCGCTTAGCGGGGGCGCCGCCGAGAGTTCGGCAGGCTCTCGGCGGGCCCCCGCTTGCCCGGAAGCCACAAGCCCGACATCTAAATCCCATTTCCGAAACAGGTGTCCACAAAAACGCCATTGTACGCAATATTTGTGGACACCTGTCGGGCTTTTTGGCTGGAATCGGCTGTTTGAGGGTACAGGTATCCACTTTTTTTGCTCCAGAAGGCGATTTTCTGGACACCTGTCTGACAGTTGGGATCAACTCCACGAGACGTCCCTGTTTTCAGGACGTCTCGCACACCCGGTACCTTGTCCCGGACCCCCGCCGGGCGAGCGGGGGCGGCTGAGAGCCCTCCAAAGCTCTCAGCCGGCCTCCCGCTAACCGCCGAGCCGCGTAATGCGAGGCGGTGGCGCCCCGATGGCAGCCACTGGCTCTATCGTCGGCTCCACTAACCATCCACTGCGGGAGCCGCCGAGCCTCGCACCCGCGAGGCGGCGAGCGCCCAGCCACCGCCGCGGTCTCGCGGCAAGAGGGAACTTGCCAGGCGGGGGATTGTTTGGGTTTTTTGTGTATCTTTGCAGGTGTTTTAGCAGCAAAGCGACAAAGCGATGGCGGAGAGTAATTTCATCGATTACGTCAAGATCTACTGTGCCTCCGGGCACGGGGGTGCGGGGAGTGCGCATCTGCACCGGGCGAAGTATGTGCCGAAGGGCGGGCCGGACGGCGGCGATGGCGGCCGGGGCGGCCACATCATCCTGCGGGCCAACCCCCAGTTCTGGACCCTCATCCACCTTAAATACCGCAAGCACATCCACGCCGAGGACGGCGAGAAAGGCGGCTCCGACCTGCGTACCGGCAAGAACGGTGCGGACATCTATCTGGACGTCCCCATCGGCACGGTGGCCAAGAACGCCGAGACCGACGAGGTGCTCTTCGAAATGATGGAAGCGGGCGAGGAGCGCATCCTCTGCCGCGGCGGCAAGGGCGGCCTGGGCAACAACAATTTCAAGACCGCGACCCTGCAGACCCCGCGTTTCGCCCAGCCGGGCGAAGAAGGGGAGGAGGGCGTCTATATCCTCGAACTCAAGCTCCTCGCGGACGTGGGCCTGGTGGGATTCCCCAATGCCGGGAAATCCACCCTGCTGGCCACGATCACGGCCGCCAAGCCCAAGATCGCGTCCTACGCCTTCACCACCCTGGAGCCCAACCTCGGCATCGTCCGCTACTACGACGACCGTTCCTTCGTGATGGCCGATATCCCGGGCATCATCGAAGGCGCCCACGAAGGCAAGGGCATCGGCATCCGTTTCCTGCGCCACATCGAGCGCAACTCGGTGCTGCTCTTCATGGTGAGCGTCGAAGAAGAAGACATCGCCCTCGCCTACAAGACCCTGCTCTCCGAACTCAAGCAGTACAACCCCGAACTCCTCACCAAGCAGCGTGTGCTGGCCATCACCAAATGCGACCTGATCGACGATGAGCTGAAGAAAATGATCCGCCCGCACCTGCCCCGCAAGGTCCCCTGCGTGTTCATCTCCTCGAGCACCGGCGAGGGCCTCCAAGAACTCAAAGATACCCTATGGAAGGCGCTCCAAGCTTAGAGATCCTCCGCCAGGCCCACCACATCGACCAGCACGTCACCCTGGCTATCAACTCGTTGCACTGCCCGGCGAGCGACGCCGTCTGGCAGGTCTTCTCCAACAAGGAAATCTGGTTCGCGCTCTACGCCGTGGTGCTCGTGTTCCTGTTCATCCGCCTCGGCTGGAAGCGGGCCCTGGTGGCCCTGCTCGCCTGCGTGCTCACCGTCACGGTCTGCGACCAGTTCGCGAATTTCACGAAGGAATTCTTCGAGCGCCTGCGCCCCTGCTGGGACCAGAACATGGTCGACGGGGGCTTGCACATCCTCGAGGGCAAGGGCAACCTCTACGGCTTCTATTCCGCCCACGCGGCCAACGCGATGGGCTTCGCCGCCTGCTCCTTCTTCTGCTTCCGCGACGACAAGACGCGCCGCTACCGCGCCTACGGCTGGGGCATCTTCATCTGGGCCCTGCTCGTCGGAATGAGCCGGGTCTTCGTCGGGAAACATTTCTTCGGCGACGTGATGGTGGGCTTCGGCGTGGGGCTGCTGGTGGGCTGGGGCCTCGCGATGCTGGGGCGGCTGCTTATCGCGAAACTGCGCCTTTCAGGACGAGGATCTGCTGCCCGGTGACCTCCACCCGCAGGGGGAGCTTCCCTTCTACTTCTCCATCGAATTCGATGATGTCCGCCGAGCACTCGCCCAGGGGCGCGATCAGCAGCGTGCGGCAACGCCCGGTGGTGATGAGCGTGGACTCGTGGGTCGTGCCGGCGAACAAGCGCGGGACCTCCTTCATCATGGTGCGCAACTTGGCCTTCGGGACGATCATGAAGTCGATGTAGCCGTCGTCGTTGACGGCCAGGGGCACCTGGCGCATCCCGCCGCCGGACCAGGGTCCGTTGCCCATCGCGAGCGAATAGGCCTCGCCACTGAACACCTCCTTGCCGTCGGCGTGGACGCTGATGGAGATGGGGGAGAGGTGCAGCATCGTGTAGCGCAGGCCGTCGAGGTAGATCATCCGGCCGCGCATCCCCCGTTCTTTCTGGCGGTTGACCCGCTCGCAGACGTGGGAGTCGAAGCCAATCCCGCCGACGTTGGCCATGTACGAAATCCGCCCGCCGGCGCTGGAGGCGCGGACGATGTCCATCGGAGCGAAGGCGTCCTTCGCGATCAGGTCGATGACCTTGTCGATGTCGTCCGGGACGCCGCAGGACTTGATCCAGTCGTTACCCGAGCCGATCGGGACCACGGCCAGGCGGAACTCCTCGGTGGGTGTCCCCGTGGCGGCGCACCAGCTGCAGATCCCGCCCAGGACCTCGTGCAGGGAACCGTCGCCGCCCACGGCGGCAATGCGGCGCCAGCCGGCCGCCGCGGCTTCGCGCGCGAGCTCGATGGCGTGCTTCTTGTGGTCGGTCATCGCGGTGATGTAGGGAATGCCCCGTTCTTCGAGCAGACGCTCAGCGGGGACCCAGGCAGACATCGTCTTGCCGGAACCGGCGCGGGGATTGACGATGAAATACCATTCGGTTTTTGTCGTACACATACCGCGAATATAGGAATAATTTGCTAACTTTGTACTTCTAGCTCGATTAGGATTATGGGAAAAGTCATCGCAATCGCCAATCAGAAAGGGGGCGTCGGGAAGACCACCACCGCCATCAACCTGGCGGCCTCCCTTGCCGTCCTGGAGAAGAAGGTGCTGATCATCGACGCGGACCCGCAGGCCAACACGACCTCGGGCCTGAATTTCGCGCCCGACAATGACCAGGAGCGCACCCTCTACGAGGTGATGATCGGCCGCATCGGCATCGAAGATGCGCTGATCCAGACCGAGATTGCGGGCCTGCACCTCGTCCCGTCCCACATCAACCTCGTGGGCGCCGAGATCGAGATGATCGAGGCCGAGCGCCGCGAGTCCCTGCTCAAGGACGCCCTCGCACCCATCCGCGCCACCTACGACTACATCATCATCGACTGCGCCCCGTCGCTGGGCCTGATCACGGTCAACACCCTGACGGCCGCCGACTCGGTGATCATCCCGGTGCAGCCGGAGTTCTTTGCCCTGGAGGGCCTCGGGAAGCTCCTGCAGACCATCCGGCTGGTCAAGGACGGGGTGAACCCCGCGCTGACCATCGAGGGCTTCGTGGTGACGATGTTCGACGGGCGTACGCGGGTGCATACGCAGGTGCTCGCCCAGCTGCGCGAGCATTTTCAGGACCTGGTGTTCCAGACGGTCATCCAGCGCAACATCCGCCTCAGCGAGGCCCCGTCCCACGGCAAACCCATCATCCTTTACGACATTATGTGCAACGGCTCCACCAACTATCTCAACCTTGCCCGGGAAGTGCTGGAGCACAACGGAGAGACGCTATGAGCAAAGAACCCCGCGGCCTCGGCCGGGGCCTGAGCGCCCTGCTGGGCGAGGTCCCCAATACCGAAGACCTTCGCAAGCCGATCGGCTATATCAACAAAGAAATCGTCGGAGCGGCCCCCCTCGGGCGCCGCGAGAACACGGCGGACATCCTCCGGATCCCCGTGGATATGATCGAACCCAACCCCTTCCAGCCCCGTATGTCTTTCGACCAGGCGGCACTGGAGGAGCTGGCCGCTTCCATCCGCACCCTGGGGCTGATCCAGCCCGTGACGGTGCGGCGCGTCGGCGAGCGGCGCTACCAGATCATCAGCGGCGAGCGCCGCTACAAGGCCTGCTGCATGGCGGGGATGACCACCATCCCGGCCTATATCCGCGACGCCAACGACCAGGGTATGCTGGAGATGGCCATCGTGGAGAACGTCCAGCGCGAGGACCTCGACCCGATTGAGCTGGCTTTGAGCTACCGGCGCCTGATCGAGGAGTGCCACCTCACGCAGGACAACCTGGCCGAGCGGGTGGGGAAGAAGCGGGCCACCGTGGCCAACACCATCCGCCTGCTCAAGTTGCCCGCTAAGGTGCAGCACGACATCAAGGTGGGCCTGCTGAGCGCCGGCCACGCCAAGGCCATTCTCGGCGTGGAAGCGCCGGAGGTGCAGGAGCAGCTCTGCGACCTGGTGATCCGCGACGGCCTGTCGGTGCGCGAACTGGAGAGCATCGTGCGCAAGCTCCAGGTGGACCCGGACGCCGCGCGTTCGCGTGTGAAACCCGTCCGTCCGGAGGTGGAGCTCCCGCAGGATTACTACCGCATCCTCGAGCACGTGGGCAAGTATTTCTCCAACGATATCTCCCTCAAGCGGAGCCCTTCGGGGAAGGGGGTGATGACCATCCGTTTCGACTCGGACGATGAGGTCCGGGCCTTTGTGGAAGCCCTGGAGGAAAAGCAGTTCTGATGAATCATCTGAAGCTCTTCTGCATATTGTTGACGGCGTCTCTCGCCGCCGCATTTTGCATCGATGCTTCAGCGCAGTTCCGCAGCGAGGCCTTCTCCCAGCAGTACAACGACGACTCCGCCGCGGACCAGGATTCCACCGAGGTGCTCTTCTCCTTGAAGGAGTATTTCGGGGGCCTGGCGCACAAGAACGAACTCAAGATCGGCACGATGACGGGCGGCTCCGCCCTGTTCGTCGGCGGCTCGCAGATCTACAACCGCCAGACCTGGAAGCTCCCCATCATCTACGGCGCCCTGGGCGGCTCGCTCGGGACCGGCATCTACCTCAACACCCACGGCAAGCAGCAGGCCGCCCGGTACTGCTTCATCGGCGCCGGGGTGGTGTACTGGGCCTCCCTGATGGACGGGGTGATCAATTACCGGCCCAATGATTATCCGCATCCGGGCACGGCCACGCTTTTCTCGATCCTCGTTCCGGGTCTGGGCCAGATCTACAACCACGAGTACTGGAAGCTCCCGATTTATCTCGGGGCGATGGGCTTCGCTTTCCACTACTACAGCGACTGCAACAAGAATTTCCAGCGTTTCCGCTCCATCTACCTGCAGGCCACGGATCCGGAAGCGCAGTATTCCGGCCCCATCTCCGCCGACCAGGCCCTCTATTACCGCAATACCTACCGCCGCTACCGGGATTATTCGCTCCTGGCCATCGCGGCGCTGTATCTCCTCCAAGTCATCGATGCCAACGTCTTCTCGTATATGCATAATTTCGAGGTGGACGACGACATCACGCTCAAGGTAGCACCGACCGTGATTCTGCCTGAGTACCAATTTGCCTCCATCAACCCGGTTTCCCAGCAGACGGCCGTCGGCTTCAGGCTGGGCTTAAATTTCTGAGCTGTATGAAGTTATACTCTTTCTTTAGTGGTCTTGTCCTGGTGCTGCTGAGCCTTCCGCTCGGGGCGCAGACCGACACGATCCCGCCGCCGCCCGCCTCCGCTGCGGGTGCGATTTTCCAGCAGGTCGAGCCCGACCGCAAGCCGCTGTCCGAGCGGCTGAACGGCCTGTTCGGCCGGCGTAATCCGTCGAAGAAGCAGGTGATCGAAGAGAATGAGCAGCTTCGCAACACGCTGGATTCGCTCCAGCTGTTGCTGGACAGCCTGAAGGAGCGGAAGTATCTCGATTCGCTGGATATCGCGGTGCTGGAGGGCAATGAGCCGGAGGAGCAGATCGAGTATACGACCGAGGTGAGCGACAGTTTGCTGCATCTGTGGTACAAGAATTCGATGGCGATCGATTTCGATGTGGTAGGGGATTATGACATGGATTCGATCCGCTTCTCGTCCAATGTTTCCGACGAGGAGATGATGCGGCGCCTGACGGCGATGAATTCGTTTATCTCGCTGCCGTTCAACGATAATGTGAAGAATTACATCATTCTCTATTCGGAGCGGATGCCGTCCCGGATGGGGCGTGTGATGGGCCTGAGCGCCTATTATTTCCCGATTTTCGAGGATATCTTGGCGCGCTACGATCTGCCGCAGGAGCTCAAGTATATGGCCATCATCGAGTCGATGCTCAATCCCGTGGCGACTTCGCGTGCGGGGGCCCGGGGCATCTGGCAGTTCATCTATACGACGGCGCGCAGCTATGGGCTGGAGATCAATTCTTTCGTGGATGAGCGGCTGGATGTGGAGAAGGCGGTGGATGCCGCGGCGCGCTATCTGCGGGATGCCTACAAGATCTTCGGGGATTGGGCGCTGGCGATCAGTTCGTACAATTGCGGCGCGGGCAATGTGTCCAAGGCGATCCGGCGGGCCGGCGGGCGGCGGGATTTCTGGAGCATCTATCCGTATCTGCCACGGGAGACGCGCGGGTATGTGCCTGCGTTCGTGGGGGCGATGTATGCGATGACTTATTATCGGGAGTACGGGATCGTGCCGCAGGATGTGGGGATGCCGGCGCAGACCGATACGTTCGAGATTCACCGGAATCTGCATTTCGAGCAGATCAATGCGGTGGTCGGGGTGCCGGTGGAGGATCTGCAGAATCTCAATCCGCAGTATATCCACGATATCGTGCCGGGCAATGACCACACGTATATTCTCAAGCTGCCGTACAATTGGACGGGGGCTTTCCTGGATGCGAATCCGGATTCGCTGTATGCGTTCAAGGCGGATTCGCTGTTGTCTTCGAAGGTACTGAAGGATTCGGGGCGGTCGTCTGCTAGGGCTTCGTCGGGTGGATCCGGGTCCGGGTCGTCGCGGATTGCGTATAAGGTGCGGAGCGGGGATTATCTGGGGCGGATTGCGTCGCGCTATGGGGTGACGGTCAATCAGATCAAGAGTTGGAATAATCTGAAGTCCAATAACATACGGGCCGGGCAGACGCTGTATATTTATCGGAACGGCGGGCCGGCGGTGTCTTCGGGGTCTTCTGGTTCCTCGGGGTCTTCGGCGGGCTCCGGTTCGGGTTCGGCCGCGTCCGGCGGGGTGAAGGCTTCGCGGACCGAGGTTTATACGGTCAAGAGCGGCGACTCGCTCTACAAGATCGCCCAGCGCTACCCCGGCGTCACCGCCGACAACATCAAGAAAGCCAACGGCCTCAAATCCGACGCCATCCGCGCCGGCCAAAAACTCACGATACCGATTCCGTAGGCCCGGGCGGTTTTCGCGGGGCCGGGACCTACAGACAGAAGTTACCTCGTTTGTCAGACAGGTGTCCAAAAAATCGCCTTCTGGGGCAAAAAAAGTGGATACCTGTAGCCTCAAATGGCCGTTTTCAGCCATAAAGTCCGACAGGTGTCCAAAAATATCGCGTACAATGGCGATTTATTGGACACCTCTTTTCGGAATGGGATTAAAAGGGAAAAAAAGAGCACCGTTACCCTCACGGGGAACAATGCTCTTATGTACATTACTACGGCTGATTCGACAACCGTTTTTCTACTTATCGATGCAAATATAATGCTTTCTTTCGGAAAACCAATAGAATAGAACTAATAAAAGATTCACTCCATTGAAAGTCAAAATGGAGTGCCGCCAGACGGCGACGATGGTTGGGCGGATCGCCGCCTCGCATTACGCGGCTCGGCGGTTAGCGGGAGGCGGGCTGAGAGCTTTGGGGGACTCTCAGCCGCTCCCGCTCGCCCGGAGTCCACGACCTACAGACAGAAGTTTCCTTGTTTGTCAGACAGGTGTCCAAAAAATCGCCTTCTGGGGCAAAAAAAGTGGATACCTGTAGCCTCAAATGGCCGTTTTCAGCCATAATGCGCGACAGGTATCCAAGAATATCGCGTACAATGGCGATTTATTGGACACCTCTTTTCGGAATGGGATTAAGAGGACGGGCCGGAGGCGGCGGGGTGCGATTCGGCCTCTGGTGCACCCCGGCGGGGTTATTTTTTGTAGTATTTGGGCCAGCAGTGTTCCAGGTAGGTTTTGAGGCGGTCTTCCTGGGGGTTGGGCTGGGGGTTGTAGAAGGCGGTGCCGGCGAATTGGGGCGGGAGGAATTCGAGGTCGGTGAAGTGGCCGGGGTAGTCGTGGGCGTAGCGGTAGCCGTCGGCGTAGCCCAGATCCTCCATCAGCTTCGTAGGCGCATTCCGCAGATAGAGCGGCACGGAGGCCGTCTGGTCGCTGGAGGCGGCCTGGAGGGCCGCGTCGATGGCCAGGTAGGCCGAGTTGCTCTTGGGGCTGCTGGCGAGGTAGATGGCGCATTCGCTCAGGGGAATGCGCGCCTCGGGCATCCCGATGGA
>JAEEGK010000266.1_pt1 | contig 130649 bp, 109 predicted proteins | sample 8958771 | NCBI WGS metagenome assembly JAEEGK01 (sample SAMN16246547, study PRJNA631951) | gut metagenome | biome: gut microbiome; feature: rumen; material: SC-attached | host: Bos | place: Iran: Karaj | collected 2018-10 | reverse complement strand
TTCGATTCTCCTACCCACTACAAAAGGCACCGCGCATGCGGTGTTTTTTTTGTAGTGGGTAGGAGAATGTTACGTTACCCCTCCCCAACCCCTCCCTCGGGGAGGGGCTTTGGTCGTCGCATTGCGACTCCGAACAAAAGATTGTCTACCCGCTGAAATCTACGTCTTTGAAAGCGAGTGATCCTATAAGCTTGGTGGCGCAGCGGCGGTAGTCGGAACCGGCACCTATTAAATTCTTCCAGAGCGTCAGGAAATTGCCTGTCACAAGCATTTCGCTTACGGGACGCAGTAGTTTGCCATTCTCAAATAGCTGTCCCGATATTCCGTATGAAAAGTCGCCTGTGGCGGGATTGCAGTTGCCGCCGTTGAAATCGGTTACAAGTATGCCCTTGCCGCAGAGGCGCATGAGCCCTTCCTGGTCAAGTCCTTCAGAAGGGTAAGCACATAAGCGGGGCCGGGTTGCTTCCTCTACAGTGGGTTGAAACCCCGTTTTGCCCGCCATATAGGTGTTTACAAAGTACCGCATTACTATTCCGTTGCTGATAATCGGCCCTTCTTTGGTCGCTACTCCCTCAGAATCAAACAGTTTCGATCCGGTCTCGCCCTTGCGCCAGGGTTCGTCGAAAACGGTCATGTTGTTTGAAAAAACCTGGCGTCCAATACTCCCTACGAGGAAAGAATTGCCTTGCTGGAGAGAGTAAGCATTGAGGGCGTTAAGCAAGGGGCTTACAAGACGGGACGAGACGTTGGCGGCTACCACCATATTGTATTTCCCGCTCTCGGCGGGCAGAGCACCTATCTGTGCGCAGGCGCGGCGCACTGCTGTCAATCCGCAGGCAGATGCGTCGAAATCCTTGAGCCTTGGCGACGAAGTCCACCAAAAGTCGCTGTATTTGTCGCCGGATGCGTCTTCTATGGTCACTTCCACCCCATAGTCGAAGGATGTCTCGGTATGACGGCATTCAAGCCCTTGGCTGTCAACTACATATACATCGTATTCAGAGTCGCTGTACTCTCCCTCTTCAGACACTAGCCGGACCCCTTCGGGCAAACCCGGGAGAACCTTCCCGCTGACTGCAACGTCAAGGGCCGCCATACGCCTTGCCGAAGCGTCGATGCCATTATAGGCCTGGTCGTATATATCCATTTCTTTTCCGCTCAGTGCGGAGGCGCAGCAGCGCTCCCGCTCAGGGAGTTTGCGGAAAGGGTCGGGGGAAAGCATCTTCACGGTCTGTACGGCACCCTTAATGAACTGCTTGAGGCTTTCGCGCTCCAGCTTGTTGCTTGAGAAACTGCCGAAACGCCCGTCTGCGAACAAAGCTATGTTTAACGTGCGGTCGGCGCAGCGGGTAACCTTGTCTATCTCGCCGTCAAGCGTTGCAATCTGGTCTTCGGTACTCTTGGTGAGGGTGATACGGGCGTCACTGGCTCCCTCCTCGCCGGCAAAGACGAGGCACTCTTTTACAAGTGCTTTTTCAACATCGGTAATCATTCTCCTCCAACTGTAAGGTTATTGATAAGTACGCTGGGAATGCCGCAGCTTACAGCTACGCTCTGCTCCTTGCCGCATGTCCAGGTGCCGTCGTCAATCTTAAGGTCGCCTGCCACGGCTGCGATGTCGGCAAGGGCGCGCGGGCCGTTGCCTATGATGTTTATATCCTTGACGGGCATGGTAAGACGCCCGTTTTCTATAAGATAGCCACGGTTGACGTAGAAGGTGAAGTCTCCTTCGCCGATCTTGACTTCTCCGTTGGCGAACTTATCGACATACACGCCCTTTTGGACTTCGGATATAAGGTCCTTAAGTGTGCCGTCGGCCCCGCTCTCCATGTATGTGCAGCGCATGCGGGGGATGGGGTTGTAGCGGAACGACTCACGGCGTCCGTTGCCGGTGGGCGCTACTCCGTACCACGCCGCGCTGATGCGGTCGTGAAGATAGGAAGTAAGCACTCCGTCGCGTACCATGTAGGTCTTCTGTGAAGGAGTACCTTCGTCGTCATACAGAAGGGCACCGCGGTTGAAGGGAACTGTGCCGTCATCGATGATGTTTATGCCCTCCTTGCAGATGCGCTTGCCCATCCGGTCGCAAAATATGGACTGGCCTTTGCGGTTGAAATCGGCTTCGAAGGCATGCCCCATCGCTTCGTGGAGCAGGATTCCGGAGGCTCCGGCGGCCATTACTACGCTCATCTGCCCGCCTTTGGGGCGGCGGGCGGCAAAGCTGTCGTCAAGGTCTTTGACCGCTTCGTCGGCAAGTGTGCCGATGAGGGCGTCGTCAAGCATTTCGCGGCCGCGGCGGAAGCTTCTCGAAACATTGCGCTGCTCGGTGGCGTCGCCTTGCTTGAAAATGGCGGTAACGGTGACGCTTGCAAGCGGCCTGGTGTCGGAAGTGAGCTGGTCGAGAGAGTTGTACATCAGTATGTTGCTGACCGACCACGACAGCAGCGCGATTACCTTGCAAGGCCTGGAGTCGCGGGAGCGTATTGCCGCTTCAAGTTTTTCCAGCCAGGAAGCCAGCTGCTTCTTGTCAGCGTCGTCCCAGTGAAGCTGCATTCCGTACGGGGGCGGGGGAGCCGAGGGTGCGGCCTCAATCTTGACGGATCCGCTTTTGCCTGCTATTGCTCCGGCGGCGCGGGCAGCGTCGATAAGAGATTGAAAATCGGTAGATTCAGAATAAGCGTATCCGGTTTTCTCTCCGCTCAGGACTCTGACTCCGCAGCCGTAGTCGAGATGGAATCCTCCTGAAGCCACCGCTCCGTCGCGAAGGAGCAAGTCGTTATATACTGTTTGTTCGAAATATAGATCACACCAGTCGCCGCCCTTGATTCCTTCAGCTACGATGGCCCGCAGCTGCGGAAGCGACAGACCGAATAAATCGATGTTATTGTTCATCCTCTAGGAGCATTCTGATTTTCTTGAATTTTACGTCGTCTTTTATGAGGGTGCGCTCGCTGTTCCCTTCGGCAATTACGGTGAAGGGCGGATGGGTGTTGTCGGCTATTATCCAGTTGTCGCAGAGCGACATATATGTGTTGAACAGGTAGTGGATGCCCATTTTGTAGCGGCGCCTGAGCACGTCTTCAGGAATGTTGTGGCCGCCGCTTGCAACCCTGTCGCGCACCCTCTGGATGGCAAGCTCGGGGTTCTGGAGCCAGAGGTAGATGAGGGTTATTTTGTAATTCCGCTCCTTTGCCTCTTTTATTATCGACACCAGTGAGCGCGTGGCCAGGGTGGTTTCGATACTGAAATCGGCATTCTGGTCGAGCAAGTACTGGATGCGCATAAGCATGTACCGGCTGGCCGAGACCGAAGCTATTGAAGGGTCGAAGGGTGACAGGCTCTTGGCGAACTCGTCTGAATTGACGAACTCCCGGCAATCCAGGATTTCAGGCAAGAATGTATATGACGCGGTGGTTTTGCCCGCGCCGTTGCAGCCCGACAGAATAAAGAGTCTTGGCATTATTTATTGTGGGTTACTCCGTATCCGAACAGGGCGAAGTCTCCAAGCAGGGGATCTTCGGGCCAGATTTTACGGAAGTGAGAGGTTATCTCTTCTGCTGTCTTGATGTCTTTGGAGCGCCTTTTTGTGAGTCCCAGCGCCGACGCTTGGGAGTAAACATGAACGTCCAGCGGGACCAGAAGGGACGTGGGGTCGGTATTCGTCCAGAGACCGAGATCGACCTTGCCGTCGCGCCTGACCATCCAGCGGCGCATAAGGTTGATTTTCTTGTCAGGGGCCGAAGGGTCGTCTTTGCGGCGGAACACTATTGAGCGTATCTCTTTGGCCGACAGGCTCTCAAGGCTGTCGTGCCAGCTGTACCACTCGCGCAGGCGCCCGCAAATGCCTGCGGTTTCGCTCCATTTGACCGTGCGGTGCAGGGAAGTCTCGTCGGCGCGGTAGTCTCCCGACATGACATAATCGTAGGGACGCCACTGCATTTCATCGAACAGGCGGGAGCAGTCGCGTACTATCATGGCCCGCTTGCCCCAGGCGAGGAATGAAGCAAAGATGGCGGCAATTTCCACGTCCTGCAGGGATGCACCCTTGCGGACGAACTCTTTTGGGAAAGCTATCGGATCCTCCTCGAAGTACTTCGGGTCGTTGTACTCCTCGGCCCATTCCTTCATTTGTTCGATGGTCTTGCGTGTCATTTTTCTGTGGTAAATGGTTTGTCGCCGAGGCCTTGCCAGCGATAGAGCCGCGCCGTGCAGCTCTGTATTCCGGTGGCCTTGTCTTTATGGTTCTCGGAAATGTACCAGAGTCCGTCTCCGAGCGGGCAGAGCCCGGTAGAACCCCACTTGAACTGCCAGCCGCGTACGCCCGAGGCCTGGTCGAGAAGGCCGGCATCGGAGAGACGCAAGGTCTCTTGCTTCTCGCCGAGCCCTGCGGGAACAGCCTTGCGGGGCTTTTGCCTAACGTCTATGCTGAACAGCGGGTAGTTGGGGTAGATAGGTTTCTTTCCGTTATAAACGGCCATGTAGATGCGTCCTGTGTGGGCATCGTAGGCCAGGTTCTGCACTCCCCAGGTGGTGTTGCCGGTAAAGATGAAGTACTTGTGCAGCGGCTTTTCGGGACCGTTGGTCGGAACGGTCCCGAATACCACCGGAGTTTCGTATTTGCGTTTCCAGTTCTTGATGTCGTAGCAGAGAAGTACCTGATTGTCGTTGTCGGTACGGGCGTTGTCGCCGTAGATGCCGTAGGCAACGTACAAGTACAGCTTTTTGCTGCATTTTCCTATGCCGGGAGCGAAGGTTATACCGTCGATACCGGAGCATCCGTAGGTGCTTTCTACATAGTCTTTGCAGGCCTCCCTGATGCACACAGTGGTCATAACGCCGTCTTTCTCGGGATCCATGCCTATGCGGTCGATGCGGTCTACGTCTATTATTGCAACATAGAATACCGACTGCTCATGGCTGAGGCTTTCCACTCCCAGGCGTTTTGCTACGCCCTGCCCGATAACATCGTCTTTACATTCGAGCGAGGCGTACACCCTCCCGTCAGGGCCCAGCGTCATGGCTCCCAGGTGCCCCTGGATGCGGCCGATGGTGCCGAGAATATTGCCCTGAAGGTCCGTTTTGATGAACGAACTGGTGAAGGAGAAGTACATGCATCCTTTAGCTCTGTCGAGGGCTATGCCCTGCACGTGACCGTCTTTGACGGCCACATACACCGAATCGGGAAGCTCGGCGGCAAGAGCGGCGGCGCAAAAAAGCACTCCGGCTATGACACTCAGAAAACGCTTCATTGCTATGCGGTTGCAGCTTCAAGTTTCTTGAGCATGCTGAACATTACAACGCCGCTTATGACGCAGAGGGCCATAAGTACGCACCAGTTGACCCACAGGGGAACGTTGTTCCAAAGCATCGAAGGAATGGAGCTGAGGTAGTTGCCGATTGCAGTGGCGGCGAACCACAGACCCATCATGAGGCCCTTGTATTTGGGCGGAGCTACCTTGGATACGAACGAAATGCCCATAGGGGAGAGGAGCAGCTCGGCGAATGTGAGTACCAGATAGGTAGAGATCAGATAGGTGGGAACCACAGGGTCGGGTGACACACCTCCAACGTTTATCAATTCCGAAGGAGCGGGCTGGCCCTTGGATGCTGCAAGCATGATAAGGTAGCCGATGGCGGCGACGAACATTCCCAGACCGATTTTCTTAGGTGCTGAAGGCTCTTTGCCTTTGCTTGCCAGAGCGCCGAACAGAGCCATGGAGATAGGCGTAAGGGCAACCACGAAGAAGGGGTTGAACTGCTGGAACTGCTGGGGCAGGATGTTGATCTGTGGCGCCATGCCCTTGTAAAGCATAAAAGCTCCGGTCCAGAGCGCTATCGTTATGGCGCCGCTGATTGCCTTGCCCTTGGTAGTTTCGGACTGGAAGGTGCTGAAGAGCGTGTAAACCGATACGGCGATCAGGGCCAGGGCCCAGATGTTGAAGCCTATCTTGAGGGGGCCTTCTACGCTGGTCTGTGTGTAGTCGCGGGCAAAATAGGTAAGGGAACTGCCGTTCTGGTGGAATGCCATCCAGAAGAAAATAACCACTGCGAACACCCAGATAAGGGCGGTGATGCGGTCTTTGGTCTGCTTGGGGGTAAGCTCGACAACGGGAGCGCCTTCTCCGGTCTTGGCCTGCTTGGCGTTGACGTCCGCGTGCTTGAACCAGCTGCGGCAGCTGAGATAGATGGCGATGGAGACTATGAGCGAAATGCAAGCCACGGCAAAGCCAAGGTTATACGCTGTAGAAAGCTGGTTGATGTAGTATTGGCTGAACGTGCCGAGGTCCATGCCTGCTATGTCCGCTCCTGGCATGGCTGCCTTGAGGCCCTCGAGGATGCCGGGATCTTCCAGCGTGCCCGCAAGGTATTGGTGGGCGAGGGCGGGGATGTCGGCTTTGTAGATGAGGCCGGCCTTAGACAGGTGGCTGTTGGTCAGGGCGGTGGCAGCCGTAGGGGCGAACATTGCGCCGATGTTGATGGCCATGTAGAAGAGGCTGAAGGCCGAGTCGCGCTTGGCTGAGTATTTAGGGTCGTCGTACAGATTGCCCACCAGCACCTGCAGGTTGCCTTTGAAGAGGCCTGTGCCGACCGCAATGAGCAGGAGGGCGCCTATCATGAGGGCCAGGGCGAAGCCCCTGCTGGCGAAAGCGTCGGTGGGGATGGCCAGGCACAGGTATCCGGTGAACATCACGCACACACCTGTGATGACGCACTTGCCGAAACCTATTTTATCGGCAAGCCAGCCGCCGATGACCGGCATGAAATATACCGCGGCAAGGAAAATGGCGTAAAACTGACCCGCCGCTGCGGCGGAGAATCCAAATTTGGCCTGCAGGAAAAGCAGGAATATGGCTAGCATTGTGTAGTAGCCAAAACGCTCACCTGTATTGGCGAGAGCTAGAGCAAATAAGCCTTTGGGCTGTCCTTTGAACATAGTTGAGAGTTTTATTTATTTCTCAAAAATACGCATTATCCCCGTAAACTTCAAGTATTTTTCTTATTTTTGTGAAAGTGATGAATTTTCTTCTCCAGTCTCTGGCCTCACTTCTGGCCTTGCTGCCGCTGAAGCTGCATTATGCGCTCTCGCGACTGCTTGCTTTTCTCGCCGAGAAGATATTCCGTTACCGGGTCGGGGTGGTAAAACAGAACCTGAGCTGCAGTTTCCCGGGCAAAGAGGCAAAAGAAATAAAGCAGATACAGCACCGGTTTTACCGCCACCTGGCCGATGTGATTGCCGAAACTATCTGGTTCGGCGGCTGCCGCAGGCCTGAGCGGCTGAGGCGCTCTCATCTGGTTGAAATGGTTAACCCTGAAGAGATCAACCGCCTGTATTCCATTGCACCCAGCGTGATGGTGCTTATGTCGCACGCGGGCAACTGGGAGCTTATCGGTGGTATCGGCTCATACGACTACACCGGCAATCCGACCTGCGTGCAGGAAGATACATTCTGCGTGGTTTACCTTAAGCAGTCCACCCCGGGCTGGGACAAGTTTCTCAAACGCAACCGGACCGCTCCGCTCCTTGATTCCGAGGGGTATCCCGGCTATCTGGAGTCGCGTCAGGTGGTGCGATATGTATTTGAGCATAAAGACGATAAAAAGATTTACAATTTCATAACCGACCAGCACCCTTATTTTAAGGCGAAAGATTTTCTCAGGGTTACATTCATGCACCGGGAATGCGAATCGATGAAGGGCGCGGCCGAGCTTGCGCGGCGCTTCGGAATGGCTGTGTGTTATATGAGAATGCCCGTCGAAAGCAGGGGACACTATAAAATAAAGTATATTCCCATATGCGAGAACGCTTCCGAAAAGAGTGCCGACGATATTATGCGTGAGTTCTACCGTCTTCTGGAAGCTGACATAGAGGCGCAGCCTTGGAATTATCTGTGGACTCACAACAGGTGGAAAAAATTTCCGAATTAACATAATAACATTATGACTATCAAAGATTTACAACCTTCAATCGTGTGGAATAACTTTTATTCCCTGACTCGTTGCCCCAGGCCTTCAAAGCATGAGGAAATAGTCCGCAAGTTCCTCCTCGACTGGGCTGCGGAGCATAAAATCGAGGCTTTTGCCGACGAGACCGGCAATGTTATCATGCGGGTGCCCGCCACTCCCGGCTATGAGGATCTTAAGACCGTAGTGCTTCAGGGCCATATGGACATGGTGCCCCAGAAGAATGCTGACGTAGATCACGATTTCCTTAAAGACCCGATAGAAACCTGGATTGACGGCGAATGGCTTCGCGCAAAGGGCACTACGCTCGGCGCCGATGACGGACTGGGCGTGGCGTTCGCCATGGCTGTAGCCGAATCGCCGGAGGTCAAGCACGGCCCGATCGAGATTTTGGTTACATACGATGAGGAGACAGGTATGACAGGTGCCCAGGCCCTGAAGAGCGGTGTGCTGAAAGGGGACATCCTTATCAATATCGACTCCGAAACCGAAGGTGAACTTTATGTCGGATGCGCCGGCGGACTTGATACAAACGCTTCTGCGCGCTACCGCCGCAAGAAGGAGCCCCGTGCCCACCTGCGTTATTCGCTTGCCGTGAAAGGCTGCCAGGGCGGTCACTCCGGAATGGACATCATTCTATGCAGGGCAAATGCCAACCGTTTGATGGCCAGGGTCCTGCTCCCGTTGCTTGACCGCTGCGGGGTTAAGCTCATCGACCTTGAGGGCGGAACACTCCGCAATGCTATTCCTCGCGAGGCGTTCGCCAATGTGTATGTGCCCAAGAAGAAGCTTGCAGCGGCCAAGCGTACCGTTGCCCGTATCGCCAAGGCCCTCAAGAACGAGTTTGCTGCAACCGATCCTAAGCTTGAAGTGGTATTCGAACCCAGTGAATCCGACGGCTCCAAGTACGTGAGCGAAGAGGCAGCGCTTCGCTTCGTGCGTTGCATTATGGCCTGTCCCGACGGTGTCGAGCGTATGAGCGACAATATGCCTGGAATGGTTGAGACATCAAACAACCTGGCAATGGTAAAGATAGCCGACGGCGAGTTCAAGCTCAGCACCCTTATGCGTTCATCGGTGGATTCTGCTAAGGACGCACTTGCCTCACGCATCCGTTCCGTCTTTGAACTTGCCGGCGTAAAGGTGCGTTTCACAGGCGGCTACAGCGGCTGGGCTCCGAATGCATCGTCCGAGATACTTGCCGTAATGAAGAACGTGTACAAGAAGATGTTCGGAAAGGAGCCTCTGGTGATGGCTATCCATGCCGGTTTGGAATGCGGTATCCTTTCCGGAGCATACCCTCACTGGGACATGGTGTCCATGGGCCCCACTCTGCTCAGCCCACATTCTCCCGACGAGAGGGCATATATCCCCAGCGTACAGAAAGTATGGGACTTCCTGCAGGAAGTACTTGTGAATATTCCTCGTAAATAAATACCTGGTGGCCCCGGTGTCTTTCCGGGGCCGCCGTTAAAAACCAGTTAGTATGTGTAGGTTAGTTTCCAGGATGCTGGCGATTATTCTCTCGCTGAGCATAGCTTTTGGAGCGGCCGCCCAGGATAAGGTGGTGCGCTCGGTTCTTGAAATGGGACGCAGCGACAACCGTACGATGGAGCATGCGGACCATCTGGCCAATGTCATCGGCGGACGTATCGTCGGTTCCGCCGCCCTTACCGAGGCCGAGGCCTGGGTAAAGGAACAATTCGAATCGTGGGGGCTGGAGGTTATTGTACAGGAGGCCAGCACCGTTCCCGTCGGCTTCAACCGCGGACCCTGGAGCGGGCGTATGCTCAGTCACGACGGTATGGTGCTTCACTTCGGCACCCCGTCTTATACCGCACCCACTCACGGATGCCAGAGAGGCTATGTACTCATCGAACCCCACTCCCGCAGGGAACTTGAGCGCATGAAGGGGGCCCTGAAGGGCGCCTGGGTGCTGCTCGATGCTGAATCGAACGGTATGGCCATCGACCGCAGCGCCGGTGCACAGGAAAAGCGTGCGGAGGTTATTGCCCGCAACGAAGAGATAGACCGTCAGAATATGGAGATCATGAGGTGGAACTGGTCGCACCGCGATTCTGCTGCACGCAAGAGCATTCCATATGAAAAGATTACGGCTCCCTTCTACCAAGAAATGGTAGATGCCGGTGTGCTCGGATTCATCCGTTCAGCAAAGGTGCCCCTTCAGCTGATGTATGACAGGGTGGGCTGTATGGATCTGACCATGGAGACTTTGCCCGAGGCCTGCGATATTTGCCTCGACGAAGCGCAGTTCGAGATTGTGCGGCGGAAGGTGCTGCGCAAAGAAACGTTCGAACTCGAATTCGATATCCGCAATCATTTCTACCGCGGTCCGGTTGCATACCATAATGTCATCGGCGTGATGCGCGGCACTAAGTATCCAAAGGAATATGTGATAGCCGGCGGCCATCTGGATTCGTACGATGCCGGTACGGGTGCGGTTGACGACGGAAACGGAGTGTCGGTCACAATGGAGGCTGCCCGCTTGCTTGCCGCATCCGGCGCCAAGCCTCGCAGGACCTTGTTGTTCTGCATCTGGACGGCAGAGGAGTTCGGCCTTCTGGGCTCCAGGTATTTTGTCGAGAGCGGTACGGTGCCCCTAGGTGCCATTTCCAACTATTTCAACCGCGACGGCGGCCCGCTTATGGCTACGGGCATAAGTGTGCCGGCTGCTATGTACGACGACTTCGTGAAGGTGTGCAAGCCGCTGGAGAATTATGACCCCGAGGTGCCGTTCGTGGTAGAGAAGAGGCAAGCACCCTCCGGTCCTCGTCCGGTGAGGGCAGGTGGTAGCGACCACGCTTATTTTGCAATGAACGGAGTGCCGACCATCTCTTTCCGAGAGACCGACCCCGACGGCTTGAACTTCGACTACCGCGAGATTTGGCATACCGAGAGCGACCTGTACAACAAGTTGATACCTAAGTATATGGAGCATTCGGCCGTGGTTACGGCAGTGACCATGTGGGGCCTGGCGGGGCTTGACCATCTGCTCTCGCGCGACGGTTTGTATACCGATTAAGCACCTTTCACAGAATAAAAAAACCGGGCCCTGAGGGTCCGGTTTTTGTGTGTTTGAGCAAGCGCTTAGGCTTCTTCGGGGACGACGTTGATTTTAACGTCAGCAAAGACACCCTTGTAGCACTTGACTTTGGCCTCGAATTCGCCGAGCTCTTTGATCTCGGGAACCTCGACATTCTTTTTGTCGACCTCAAAGCCTTTCTCTACCAGAGCGTTGGCAACCTGGGCTGCGGTAACGGAGCCGTAGAGTTTGCCGCTCTCGCCAACCTTCACAGCCACGTTAACGGGTTCGGCTGCAATCTTGGCGGCCTTGGCCTGAGCCTCAGCGATGTTCTTGGCCTCTTTGTGAGCCCTCTGGCGGATGGTTTCCTCGTGCTGCTTGAGAGCGGAAGGGGTGCCGATGGTGGCAAATCCCTGAGGAACCAGATAATTGAGAGCGTAACCGGTCTTAACTTCTACCACCTCTCCGGCATCGCCGAGATTGGCAACATCTTTTTTAAGTATGATCTTCATAACGCTTCAATTATTTAAGGAGGTCAGTAACATAAGGGAGAAGAGCAAGGGAGCGTGCCCTCTTGATGGCCTGGGCGACCTTGCGCTGGAATTTGAGGGAAGTACCGGTGATGCGGCGGGGGAGAATCTTACCCTGCTCGTTGAGGAACTTCTTGAGGAACTCGGGATCTTTGTAATCCACGTACTTGATGCCTGCCTTCTTGAAACGGCAGTACTTCTTCTTGCGAACGTCCACGGTGGGAGGGTTCAGATAACGGATTTCGTTGTTTTCTACTGCTGCCATGGCTTATTCCTCCACATTTTCGGGTTCAACATCGATTTCGGGCTCTTCTACGGGAGCTTCTTCTGCCTTGGGGGCTTCTGCCTTTGCGGCGCCCTTCTGGCGGCGGTGCTCAGCGTATGCGATGGAGTCTTTGTCCAGGGCCACGGTGAGGAAGCGGATGATGCGCTCGTCACGGTGATACTGGGTCTCGAGGACATTGACGAACTGAGGGTCCGCCTTGAACTGGATCAGGTAATAAAAACCTGATGTTTTGTGCTGGATTGGGTACGCGAGCTGCTTGAGCCCCCAATCCTCTTCGTACACGACTTCGCCGCCATTGTCGGCGATGAGTTTGGTGTACTTGGCAACCGCTTCCTTCATCTGGGTGTCAGACAAAACGGGAGTTGCAATGAAAACGGTTTCGTACTGTTTGATCATAATGTTTTGTTAATAAAATGGTTTGTCCTTTAAAAGGGGTGCAAAGATAGTTATTCTTTTGTCAATTACCAAGTTTTTTTACGTTTTGCTTTTGTTTAGTCTTTGCGGCTTTGTGCCGGGGGCCAAAAAATTTGGGAAAAGGCCCCCGGCACAAAGCCGCAAAGACTATGAGACAAAGGCCCCCGGAAGGCTGCAGCAACCACAAAAAACGTAGTTAGATGTCGATGTCTTCGAGTTCCTGCTCGCTGCGGAGATTGGCGCGGATGAACCTTTGGCGGTCAGATGTGTTGTCTCCCATGTAGAAGTCCATGATGTCGTGTATGGATTCTTCTTCGGCGAGGGATACCGGATCGAGGCGCATGTTTTCGCCTATGAAGTCGGTGAATTCGTGCGAGCTGATTTCTCCGAGGCCTTTGAAGCGGGTTATCTCCACGCCCGTTTTCAGGTCGCGTATCGCCTTTTCTTTTTCTTCCTGGTTGTAGCAGTAGCGGTTCTCTTTTTTGTTCTTGACTCTGAAGAGGGGAGTCTGGAGAATATGGACGTGCCCGCGGCGGATCAGGTCGGGATAGTACTTCATGATGAAGGTGAGGACCAGCATGCGGATGTGCATCCCGTCGTCATCGGCATCGGTGGCCACTATGATGTTGTTGTACCTCAGGTTGTCGAGGTCGTCTTCCACTCCCAGGGCGTTGATTAGGAGGTTGAGTTCTTCGTTTTCGGCCACCTTCTTGCGGCTCTCCTTGTAGGAGTTGATGGGCTTGCCGCGCAGGCTGAAGACTGCTTGGTAATTGGCATTGCGCGCCTTGGTGATGGTTCCGCTTGCCGAGTCGCCCTCGGTGATGAATATGCTGGAGCGCTCAATGTCTTCCTGCGTCTTTTCCGTGACTTTGTCGTTGAAGTGGTAGAGGCAGTCGCGCAACTTCTTGTTATAGATGTTGCTCCTCTTGTTGCGCTCGCGAGTCTTTTTCTGTATGCCCGAAATCTCCTCACGCTCCTGTTGGGATGCCTTTATCTTGTCTTCTATGACGGGAACAATCTCTTTGTGGATGCGGAGATAGTTGTCGAGGTTCTTGGAGACGAAGTCGTTGACGAAGCTGCGTATGGTAGGGCCGATGTCGGTTTTGAGAGCACCTTTTTCGTCACGGGTCTGCTTCTCCCACATATAGTTGGAACCGAGCTTGGTCTTGGTCTGGCCTTCGAAGTTGGGCTCCTGGATCTGTATGCTTATGGCGCCTACGATGCCCTGACGGCAGTCTGCCGGCTCGTAGTTTTTCTTGAAGAAGTCTTTGAGAGTCTTGGCTATGGCTTCGCGGTAGGCGGCGAGGTGGGTGCCTCCGTCCCGGGTGTTCTGGCCATTGACAAAAGAAGCAATATTTTCGCCGTACGCATTGCCGTGGCTGAGAACTATCTCTATGTCTTCTCCTTCGAGGTGGATAGGCGGGTAGAGCGGCTCCTCGCTGAGGTTTTCGTTGACTAGGTCGAGCAGTCCGTTCTCTGATTTGTACGGAGTGCCGTTAAGTACCAGGGTCAGGCCTCTCTTGAGGTAGGAGTAGTTCTTGACCATGGTCTCGACATAGTCCATGTTGTAATGGAAGTCCCCGAACATCATAGTGTCGGGGTAGAAGCGGACAAGCGTGCCGTTCTTCTCTTTGGTGCTGTCTTTGCCGCTGTCAATGAGCTCGCCGCGCTCGAAACGCGCCCAGGAGCATTCGCCGTCGCGGTATGAGCAGACATAGAAACGTTCGGAAAGGGCGTTGACGGCTTTAGTGCCCACGCCGTTGAGGCCTACCGACTTCTTGAAGGCTTTGTCGTCGAACTTGCCGCCGGTGTTCAAGATGCTCACGGCCTTGACGACGGAATCGAGGGGAATGCCGCGTCCGAAGTCGCGCACGCTCACCTCGCCGTTCTCGACCTGTATCTGCACCTGCTTGCCGAAACCCATGGCAAACTCGTCTATAGAGTTGTCGACAACTTCTTTAAGAAGGACGTAAATACCGTCTCCCTGATTGTTGCCGTTGCCCAGGCGCCCGATGTACATACCGGGGCGCATCCGGATGTGCTCTACTCCTTCAAGGGTTATTATGTTGTCGTCGGTGTAATTAATCTGCTCTGCCATTTCTCCAAGAGTTGAAATCTCACAAAGATAATCATTTTTTTTTATTGGCGTTTGACTTTGGAGACTTGCTTGAGGGCGGCAATTTGCGAAATTACTTTGTCGAGCTCAAGATTTGAGGGGACCAGCAGGCGCAGGGTAATTTCGTAGGTGCCGTTGCGGTGATTCTCGTTTACGTTGAAAGAACGTACCGACACCCTGAACTGCCCGGTAACGTCGAGAATGGCGCTCATCACGGAATGCTCGCTGTCGGAAACGATGAACAGGGTGGCAAGGAAACTGCCTGCGGCGGCCGTCTCCTGCCAGACTACTTTCTGAATGCGGTAGGGATAGCGCTCTATCAGGCGGGCGGCGTTGGGACAGGAGATGCGGTGTATCTTTATTCCGGCGCTACGCGTGACGAAGCCGAATACGTCGTCCCCGAAAACAGGATTGCAGCAGGCCGCCATTTTGTAATCCAGTCCCTTGACATCCCGCGCGTTAAGCACCAGAATGTCTTCGCCGTCTCCGGCGTAGCCGGGGACCTTTTCCTTTACGATGTGCTCTTGCTGGACCTCCGGCTCTTTGCTTGATTTCTCAAGTATGTAGGCCTTGATGGCGTTGATGTCTACCTCGCCGTTTGCTATAGCGGCCATGAATGCAAGCACGGAACTGAACTTGTGCGCCTTCATGTATTCGGTCTGCATCACGTCGGGGAATTCCATCTTCCAGTTGCGCAGGCGCCTCTCAAGCAGCTCGCGTCCTTCTGCGGCCCTCTTTCTTTCTTCCGCGTCCAGCTCAAGCTTGATTTTGGAGCGCGCCTTGGAAGTCACGATCCAGTTCAGCCAGTCGCGGCTGGGCTTCTGGTCTTTGCGAGTCAGGATTTCAACAGAGTCGCCGGTTTTGAGTTTCTCTTTGAGCTGTACGGCCTTTCCGTTGACCTTGCCTCCGATGCAGCGTGCTCCCAGGCCGGAGTGGATGTTGAACGCAAAATCGAGCAGCGAGGCTCCCGTGGGGAGTATCCTCAGCTCGCCGGTGGGAGTGAAAACGAATATTTCTTTGTCGGGCGGGGCCGGGAGGTCTTCCGGGTTGGTGCTAAGCGGATGCTCCAGGGCATCGCGTACGCTAAGCAGCCATTTGTCGGTGGTCTGCTCATGCTTGACGCCCTTGTACGCCCAGTGTGCGGCGGGCCCGTTTTCGGCCACGTCGTCCATGCGCTTGGTGCGTATCTGCACCTCCAGGTAGCTGCCCTGGCGGTTCTTTACCGTGATGTGCAGACTCTCGTAACCGCTGGGACGGGGGGTGGTGATCCAGTCGCGCAGCCGCTTTGTATCGGGCTCATACTCCTCGGTAACGTACGAATATACTTTCCAGCAGAGGTCTTTTTCGGTCGCCGGATCGTCGTTGCAGTCGATGATGAAGCGGATGGCGAATACGTCGTACACTCCCTCGAAAGGAACCTTCTGCACCTGCATCTTGCGCCATATCGACCAGGCGCTCTTGGTGCGGATCTTAAGCTTGTAGGAGATGCCTGCGTCGGAGAGCTTCTTCTTGAGTGGCTCGATAAACTCGCGGGTCAGGCGCTCCCTTTCTTTTTCCGTGGCCTTGAGCTTGTTGGTGATGGCTCTGTACTGCTCGGGCTCGGCGTGGCTGAAATAGATGTTGCCCAGCTCGCTGTTGATGTTGTACAAGCCGAGCTGGTGCGCCAGCGGCATATATAGCATGAGCGTCTCGAGGAGCTTCTGGTCACGCGAGGTCTTGGGAAATATGTTCAAGTGCCGCATCACCTCAAGCCTGTCGGCTATCTTGATGACGCTCACCCTGGGGTCGGTAGAGTACTGGACTATAAGTTTCTTATAGTTTTCAGCCTCAAGGCGCGTGTCTTTGGGCTTGATGGTGGATATCTTGTTGAGGCCTTCCACCATCATGCGCACATCCTGCGGGAACTCTTTGATGTCGATGTCTTTATGCACTCGCGTAGCCTCGTGCAGATATACGGCTGCCGCACAAGGGTCGGGAAGGCCGATTTCCGATGTAACTATGGACGCTACACCGTCGGCATGCGAGATGAAAGGGGTCCCGTCGTATCTGAGTTCCCCCTCCAGGGCATCCTGCGCTATTTTACGCGCCTTTACTGACAAGAGTTCTTCTTCCATATATGCAAATATAGAACAATTATTCCTACTTTTGCAACAGAAATGAAATTTGTCCTTGATTCATCATACAAGCCCTCCGGAGACCAGCCGGAGGCTATAGAAGGGCTCTGCGATGCCCTGCGCAGCGGCGTGCCCGACGTTACCCTTCTGGGCGTTACGGGATCGGGCAAGACGTTTACCATGGCTAACGTCATAGAACGCCTTCAGAGGCCGGCTCTCATATTGAGCCACAACAAGACCCTTGCCGCCCAGCTGTACGGTGAATTCAAGTCGTTCTTCCCGTCCAATGCGGTGGAGTACTTCGTGTCGTACTACGATTACTATCAGCCCGAGGCCTACATCCCTACCACCGACACATATATCGAGAAAGACCTCAGCATCAACGACCAGATTGAAAAACTCCGTCTGTCGGCCGCATCGGCCCTGATGAGCGGAAGGCGCGACGTTATAGTGGTTTCGAGCGTAAGCTGCCTGTACGGCATAGGCAATCCTGAAGATTTCCACGCCCAGACCATAGAAGTCCGCAAGGGGGAGAGAAGGAGCCTTACCGGCTTGCTGTACAAGCTGGTGGATGCATTGTACAACCGTACCGAGACCGATTTCAAGAGGGGTACTTTCAGGGTTCACGGCGACATCATCGACGTGTTCCTGGGCGGAGCGGACGAGGCCGTGCGGGTGGAGTTCTTCGGCGACGAAGTGGACGGGTTGAGCCTCATCGATCCTGTGACCGGTGCCCACATCGAGGAAATAGACCATGTGAGCATATGTCCGGCTACCAATTTCGTGACGACGCGTGAACGCTCGATTTCTGCGGTGAGCGCCATCCAGGACGACCTTGTCAAGCAACTTGAATGGTTCGAGTCAATCGGCAAGGGTCTGGAAGCCAAGCGTCTCAAGCAGAGGGTGGAGTACGATCTGGAGATGATCAAGGAGATGGGGTATTGCCCCGGGATCGAGAATTACTCCCGTTATTTCGACGGCCGCAAGGAGGGTGAAAGGCCTTTCTGCCTGCTGGATTATTTCCCCAAGGACTTCATTACTTTCATAGACGAGAGCCACGTGACCCTGCCTCAGGTGAGGGCTATGTACGGAGGTGACCATTCGCGCAAGAGCGTTCTTGTCGAGTATGGCTTCAGGCTGCCCGCCGCGTCGGACAACAGACCGCTCAAATTCGATGAATTCGAGGCTCTTACAGGCCAGACCGTATATGTGAGCGCCACTCCTGCCGACTACGAACTTGAGAAGTCGGAGGGGCTGGTGGTGGAGCAGCTGGTGCGTCCCACCGGCCTTCTCGACCCGCCCATCGAAGTGCGTCCCATCGAAGGACAGGTGGATGACCTTGTAGAGGAAATACGCAAGAGAGCCGAAGTGGACGAAAGGGTATTGGTTACAACCCTTACCAAACGTATGGCGGAGGAGCTCGACGAGTACCTACGCCGCATAGGGGTGCGTGTTCGCTACATCCACTCCGACGTTGACACTTCTGAGCGGGTGGAAATAATCGAAGATTTCAAGAACGGCCTGTTCGATGTGCTGGTGGGAGTCAACCTTCTGCGTGAGGGGCTGGATATTCCTTCGGTGTCGCTCGTTGCCATACTCGACGCCGACAAAGAGGGCTTCCTCCGCACCGGGCGCGCGCTGACCCAGACTGCGGGGCGGGCAGCCCGAAACGTGCACGGGCTGGTGATAATGTATGCCGACCATATAACCCCGTCGATGGATGAGACTATCCGCGAGACCAACCGCCGCCGGACCAAGCAGATAGCCTACAATAAACTGCATCATATCACGCCCACCCAGATCCAGACCCGGAGCAACGCTCTGATCGGAGAGCTGGGAGGGGCAAAAGCTGTAGGCGGGCGGCTTGCCGGCGGTACCACCGGAAGAGTGTCGGCCGCCAATTCGTATGATAAGCCGGAGTACATCCCTAATCCGTCCGATTTCGGCAGGGGAGAGGTCACCGTGGGATTCGGGCACGATGCGCTCAGGGAGGCCGGTGCGGCTTATTCCGACGGCTTTGTCCGCGCCGACCTGGCGGCCGTGCTTCAGGATCCCGTAATACGCTCGATGTCTCGTGCGCAGATTGAAAAGATGATTTCCGACGACCGCGACAGGATGAAAAAGTCGGCCTCCGACCTTGACTTTACCTCCGCCGCCCGCTACCGCGACGAGATGTGGGCCCTCCAGCAATATCTTAAGGTTTGGAAAGATAAATAATGCCGGCCCCGCGGAGGACCGGCATTGTCATTCAAAGCGTTTCTTTAAAGAGCCTCGATCATACGGCGGAAGAGTTCCGACATGCGTGTGGCGGCTATGCCTGCCTGCTTTACAACGTCGTCTCCGTCGTTCAGGTTCTTGGGGACATTGCGGCTGTTGGCCTCGTTGGTTACTACCGACATACCGAATACCCTTATGCCGCAATGGCGGGCTACTATGACCTCGGGGATGGTGGACATGCCCACCAGGTCGGCGCCGACCTCGCGGAAGAAGCGTATCTCGGCGGGAGTTTCGTAGGTGGGGCCTGTGCTGCCGAAGTATACGCCCTTTTTGAGGTTGATACCCATCTGGATGCCGAGCTTTTCGGCAAGTTCCTGGAGCTCAAGGTCATAGGCGCAGGTCATATCGGGGAAGCGGGGACCGAAGTCTGCCAGGTTGGGGCCGATGAGCGGATTTGGCATCATGTTGATATGGTCCTTGATAATGACCAGGTCTCCCACATGATATTCGATGTTGGTTCCTCCTGCGGCGTTGGAAACGAAGAGGAACTCTATTCCAAGAAGCTTCATCACCCTTATGCCAAGGGTTACCAGCTCCATGGGGTAGCCCTCATAGAAGTGAAGGCGGCCCTGCATGGCGATGATACGCTTGCCGCCAAGCTTTCCGTAGATGAAATTGCCCTTGTGCCCGACAGCCGTGGACATAGGGAATTCGGGGACATCTCTGTAAGGGATCACAACCGGTTCCTCTATCTCTTCGGCCAGGTTGCCGAGGCCGCTTCCGAGTACTATGCCGATCGTGGGTAGTTCGGGCCCGATGCAGGATTTGAGATAACGGGCCGCATGGTTGATTCTTTCGGTTCTTTCGTCCATAGTGTTATAACATTCGTTTGATTTCTTTGCGCGCCTGATCGATGATTTCGCGCTCGCCGTCTATCTCGCGGTGACGCATCACAAAACGGCCTCCGCAGATGACGGAATCGACGCAGTCAGAATGCGCGGAATAAATTAAATTGGCAAGGAAACTTCCCGGAGAAAGGAAGAATGTATTGTCGGTGTCAACTATAGTAATGTCGGCAAGGGCTCCCTCGGCGAGTTTGCCCGCATTGATTTTCAGCGCCTTGGCACCGTTGATGGTGGCCATGTCCAGAAGTTCGTCAAGGGGAAGAGCCTTGGGGTCGCCCCTCCAGGCTTTCTGGAACAGGGCGGCGGTTTTCATGGCCTCGAGGAGATCGAGGTTGTTGGAAGAAGCGCAACCGTCGGTTCCAATGCAGATGTTGATTCCGGCGTCACGCATCTCGTTGTACAGGAATTTGTATCCCGACGAGAGCTTTGCGTTGGAGTTGATGTTGTGGATGCAGTGAACCCCGTTGAGGGCAAGCAGTTCAATATCATGCTCTGAAAGCCATAGGGTATGGGCGGCAAGCAGATTGGGCCCGAGCACTCCGAGTTCGTTAAGATACTCTACAGGCGTAAGCCCTCCGTGGGCCGCCTTGCAGTCTTCAACTTCCTTGAGGGTTTCGCAAAGATGAATGTGCAGATTGAGGCTCCTCTCGCGGGCAAAGTCGGTAATCCACCGTATCAGCCCCTCGCTTACCGAGTAGATGGCGTGGAAAGCGACCTGGTAGATGCTGCCTTTCTGCCATATGTCGCGGGTGCGCTCATACCAGCGCATGCATTGGTCTTTTTCTCTCTCGGCCTCGTTCGGGTCGCCCATGTCTATCATGTCATAACCCAGGGAGTGCCTCACGCCCATCTCGACTGCAGCTTTATGGGCGGCAGGGAAGAACCAGTACTGGTCGTTGAAAGTAGTGGTGCCGGTGCGCACCATTTCCATGCAAGCTACTTTGGTGCTCCAGTACACGAAGTCCGAATCGAATTTGTTCTCGATTTCCCAGATCTTCTTAAGCCAGTCTTGAAATATCATATCTTCCCCGATGCCCCTCATAAGAGACATTCCGGCGTGGGTATGCATATTGATGAAACCGGGAAGGGCTACCTTTCCGCTGCAATCCATCATCTCTACATCCCCGGCAAGTTCCCAGTTCCGGCTGCTGCCGGCGGGGGCGATTTTTGATATTACGTCCTTTTCGATCAGGACGTCGCAGGCTTTTTCGTTGATCTCTATGTTCCTGAGCAAGATCATTTGCTACAGGTCTTCGAATTCAACACTCTTTTCCTCAGGCTCCCTCTGGGGGATAACCCCTCCGAAGCACTTGTCGGTGATATAGCTTATCACTTCGTCCAGGCCCTCCTTGAACTTGTCAAAGTCTTCTTTGTAGAGGAAGATCTTGTGCTTGTCGTAGGTGAAGGTGCCGTCAGGATTGTTCCTGCGTTTGCTCTCGGTTATGGTGAGAAAGAAATCGTTGTTACCCTTGGTCGATTTTACATCGAAGAAATAGGTACGCTTACCGGCCCTGACGGGTTTTGAATAAACATCCTCTGAATTGCGGTCCACATATCCCGCCGGATCGTAATCGTCTCTGTACATAACAAAAAAATTACTAATGATTTGTGCAAAAATAGAATTATTTTTCAGATTACGTGTTATCTTTGTAGGAAAATTTGTTTGAAATTTATGCTGAACAGAAGAATCCTCCGGATAAAGGCGTTCAAGGCCGTTTATTCACGTGTGGAAAATCCTGCTATGTCTTTGAAGGACATTGAGTTTGAACTTGAACAGTCCTGCGAGGCCACCAGGGATCTGTATCTCCGTTTGCTTGCTCTGGCGGGCCCTTTGACAATGGAGGCGCGCTCCCGTATCGAGGCTGCCCGCTCCAAGTTCAACCCATCTGCAGAAGAACTCAATCCCAACCTTAAATTTGTCCAGAACGCCCTTGCCAGGGTGCTGGACGAGGACCCGGATTTTTGCAAGCTGGTCAAGAAGAAAAAGATTTCCTGGGAGAACGACGATGTGTTCTTGAGACATCTTTACGAAGGGGTACGTTCCAAGGAGTACTTTAAAGAATATATGAATTCGCCCGAGAGCTCGCTCCAGGAGGATGCAGCGCTGTGGTGCCATATCTTCGAAGAAGAACTTCCTGACAACCAGGAACTTCACGACATACTTGAGGACCTTTCCATTTATTGGAACGATGAGCTTGAGTATGTGATCTCCTGGTGCTGCCGCAGCCTGGAGCAGATTGGCAAAGGCAAGTCCTGGAGTCTTCCCAAGCTTTACCTCAGCGAACTGCCCGGCTCTGAAGGCAAGGAGAGCGACAAGGCATTCGTATTCACGCTTGTCCGCACGGCTTACCGCAACTTCGACCGCTATTACTCAATGGTTTCCGCAGTTACGCCCAAATGGGATACAGGCCGCATTTGCGCCACTGACCTTGCCCTGATTATCTGCGGCCTGGCTGAGGCTGACGCTTTCCGTAACATCGATTACCGTACTACCATCAACGAATTCGTAGAAATATCAAAGTTCTACAGCACTCCCGAGAGCCGGGCGTTCGTGAACGGAGTCCTGGATAAATTAATTAATAAAGAATAGATTTATGATTTTTCTGACCTTACTTCAGGCCGCTGCGCCCGCAGCAGGCTCCCAGCCCCAGGGTGGCGGCTGGTCTATGTGGATAATGCTCATCCTCATCTTCGCCATCATGTGGCTCTTTATGATACGTCCCCAGCGCAAGCAGCAGAAGGAGATGGAGCAGTTCCGCAACGCCCTTAAGAAAGGCGACAAGGTTATCACTGCCGGTGGTATCTACGGTACCATCGCCGAGGTTAAAGAAGGCGAAAGGACCGTGCTCCTGAGGGTTGACGGCGACGTGAAACTCCGCGTCGACAAGTCTTCTCTGCAGAAAGATCCTGCAGCCGCGCCTGCACCTGCACCTGCCGCTCCCGCCAAGAGTGAGGAGAAGGCAGAACCCGAAAAGAAGTAATATTTGAAACGCTGGACCCAATTCCTCCTGTGCCTGTTGCTGTCCGGCAGCATCTGGCTGATTCACAACCTGTCCCAGACATACACGGGCGTTGTGAACGTGTCGGTTATAGCTCACAGCGGGCTTAAGGGCAGGGCATCTGCATCCCGCTCTGCTGTAGGCGTGGGCGCCCGGTGCTCTGCGACAGGTTTCCGCCTGCTGCGCCTGAAGCATCAGCGGCGCGACGTACATGTGGACATACACGAAGAGGATTTGGTGTCTTCTGGAGGTGACCGCTATACCGTATCCGCGGCCGAAATGGCCAAATATTCATCCGAGCTTTTCGGTGAGGGCGTGGATCTGGTGACCTTCCTCAACCAAAACTATAGTTTCGAGTTCGGCCCCGAGAATTTCAAGACCGTTCCTGTCAGAGCCGTGTATTCGGCGTCCTTCAAGCCCCAGTACATGGCTGCTGCTCCGATGAGCGTGACTCCCGATTCGGTAACGGTTTACGGTGACGATTCCAAACTCGCCACCGTCGATGAGATTCTTACCAAGGTATTGAGCATCAACGACTTGTCTAAGAGTGTCGGGGGCGTTGTCAAGCTTGTTCCCGTCAACGGCCTCAGGATGTCTGAAAAGGACGTTACCTGGTCGCTTGAGGTTGTCCGCTACGTAGAGTTGCATTCCGACGTAACCATAGGCGTAAGGAACGTGCCGGCGGGTGTATCGCTTTCGGTGTATCCTTCGCGCACTTCCGCCGTGTTCCTCTGCCGTTTCCCTGTCCGGGGCGACCCTGCAGGCACGTGCGAGTTTTATGTCGATTACGACGAGTTCATCAAGTCGGAATCGGGACGTGTCGTGGGCCGGGCTGACAATGTGCCGCCTTATGTGATTGAATGGCGGCTCGGGCAGGAACTGTTTGACTGCATGGTCAGGGAGGATGCTCAATGACTACTGTACTTGTTACCGGGCCGATTGGCAGCGGCAAGTCAACGGCATGCCGCTACTTTGCCTCTAAGGGTTATCCGGTTTACGACTGTGATTCCCGGTGCAAGCGCCTCTACGATGAGGTCCCGGGCTTGAAAGCAAGAATAGAGCAGGAACTCGGGATTCCGTTCTCTGAACTGCGGCGCATATTTGAAGACGAGGCCTTGCGAGTGTCTCTGGAGGCGATAGTGTACCCGCTGCTGGTGGACGACCTGAAGCGCTGGAAAGCATCCAAGGCCGCTTCTGAGCTGCTTTTCGTGGAGTCGGCGATAGCGCTCGACAAACCGTGTTTTTACGGCCTCTGGGACAGTGTCCTGTTGATCAGCGCCCGAAAAAGCCTCAGGCTTGAGCGTAATAAAGATACCGCCCGGCGCGACAGCATTCAGAGTTTCGATCCCTCCAAGGTGGATGTGATTGTCCGGAACGACGGCTCCCGCGAGGCTCTTTATAAACAACTTGACGATTATTTACAAACGAAGAAATGAAAACCGATCTGGCAAAAATCTTGTCCGTTTCAGGACATCACGGATTGTTCCTTTTCCTGGCACAGTCCCGCACCGGCGCCATTGCCGAGGCACTCAGTGACAAAAAACGTACTGCATTTGATGCTCACAGCCGCATATCCACCCTTTCCGATATAGCAATCTTCACTTCCGAAGGTGAGATGCGTCTTGCCGAAGTGTTTACCGCCATGAAGAAGGCGGCCGACGAAGGAGCATCCGTTCCTTCTCCCAAGGCCGATGCAGCCGCCATCAAGGAGTTCTTCGCAACGGCTGTTCCAAACTACGATGAAGACCGCTTCTATGTGTCTCATATGAAGAAGGTTCTCGAGTGGTACGACGAACTGGTCAAGTACGCTTCTCTCGATTTCGTTACCGACGAAGAAAGGGAACAGGGCGTTGAAGAGAATTAAAGTCATAACTCTTGGCTGTTCGAAGAACAGCGTAGATACGGAACATCTGCTTTCGGCTCTGCCGGCAGATGATTTCCGTATTGTGCAGGATCCACCGTTCGACTACCTGCTTTATAATACCTGCGGCTTTATCGGGGATGCCAAGGAAGAATCTATCCAGGCCGTCCTTGACGGAGTCAGGGCTAAGGGCAGGGGAGATGTCTCGAATCTTGTAGTATTCGGCTGCCTGTCTCAGCGTTATGAGGCGCAGATGCCCTCCCTCATCCCCGAAGTGGATGCGTGGTTTGGCGCCCGTGACCTCAATCCGCTGCTCCGCTATCTGGGCGCTCCCGCCTCGAGGTTTACTTCCCGACTGCAGGAAAATCCCCGCGGATACGCATACCTTAAGATTTCGGAAGGCTGCGACAGGCGCTGCTCTTATTGTGCCATTCCTTTTATACGTGGCGCTCACCGCTCGGTGCCGATGGAAGATTTGGAGGCCGAGGCGCAGCAGTTGGTTTCGGAGGGCGTAAGCGAATTGATCCTGATTGCGCAGGACACGACCTTCTACGGGCTTGATCTGTACGGACGGCGCGCTCTTGCCTCACTGCTTGAACGCTTGAGCGCAATTGATGGTGTGGAGCGGCTCAGGATCCATTATTCCTATCCTACTGACTTCCCCGATGACGTGCTCGAGCAGATGGCTCACAATCCCAAGGTATGCAAGTATCTTGACATTCCGCTTCAGCACATCTCCGACCGGGTTCTGGACAATATGCACCGGCACATCGATTCGGCCCGCACTTGTGCTTTGATAAATAAGCTGCGCGAAAAAGTGCCCGGAGTGGTGCTGCGTACCACGATGATAGTGGGGCACCCGGGAGAAGGAGTGAAGGAGTTCGCAGAGCTTATGGATTTTGTGCGGGAAGCCCGCTTCGAGCGCCTTGGCGCGTTTGCCTATTCAGAGGAGGAAGGCACCTGGGGTGCCGGGCATCTGAAAGATGACGTGCCCGAGGAAGAGAAGCGCCGGCGGCTTGAAGAATTAATGTCGCTACAGGCAGATATCTCATTGAATTACAACCGTTCCCGTGTTGGCTCTACGGTGCGCGTGCTGGTTGACGACATAGTTAACGGGACCTTGGTCTGCCGCAGTGAAGGGGAGAGCCCCGAAGTTGACGGAGAGATACTTGTGAGCACAACAAAAGCCGATGAGGCAATCATCGGCTCCTATATTGATGTCCGTATTACCGGGGCTGACGAATACGACCTATCGGCAGTTCAGCTCTGAAGTTTTTTCCAGGTCAAGAGCTTCGGCAAGTATGCTGACCGGGTTCTTGACGGGAACTCCCGTTGACATTTCGATTTGCCATTTGCAGGTCTCGCATTCGCAAGCTACGAATTCGGGAGCTGCTGAGGCTATGTCGTCGAAGAGCTTTTTGCCTATCATCTGCGACACCTTGAAGTTCTCTTTCTTGAATCCGTATGTTCCTGCTATACCGCAGCAGTTGCTTTCCAGTTCGGTAAGCTCCAAGCCCGGTATCATCTTCAGCAACTCGGTTGTGAAAATGCCAAGTCCCAGCCTTTCCTGGTGGCAGGGGCAATGGTATGCCGCACGCGCTTTCCAGCCCTCTTTCCAGACGGGCTTGAGTTCGCCGGCTTCGATAGCTTTGTAGAGGAACGGCTCCACGAGACTGATGTGCTCTTTGATGCCGCTGTTGTCCACCTTGAGCAATTCGGGATACTCTTCCAGCAGAGTCATTGTGCAGGTGGTAGAAACGGTAATGATGTCCCTTCCTTTGACCAGCGATTTGCTGAACGCGCTCATGTTGGCCTTGGCGTCGCGGGTAGCCGCAGGTATCATTCCGTTGGCGATTTTAGCAACGCCGCAGCACCTTTCGCCTTCGATCAGATGCACTCCGTAACCGAAAGCATTCATTACCGCAACGAAGTCTTTAGCCAGCTGCGGATAGTTGTAATTGGCGTAGCAGCCATGGAAATAGCTGATATGCTTCTTGTACGAATCCTGCTTTGATGCGGCGTTCTTGTTGAACCAATGCACAAAGGTCTCGGACGAGTATTTTGGCAGGGTGCGTCTGTGGTCGAGGCCGATGGTAAGGTCGAGCAAACCCTTGACGGGGGCAAGCCCGAGCGAGAAGTTCACGATCGGAGCTACTGCGCTGGCCAAGGGGCCCATCTGGTCTGTGCTCGCGAGCATTACGTCACGCAGCTTCGGCGACTTTTGGGAGAACTCGATGCGTGCCTGTTGTATGAGGTCTGCGATACGCACTCCGGAGGGGCAAGCCACCTCGCACCTTTTGCAGTTGAGGCAGTATTTGAGTGAGTCGTCGTAGAAGATACCGTTCTTGAGACGGTATCTCTGCCCGTCAGGGCCGGAACGCTTGGGCCCGCCGTAGTCGGGATTGTTGGCCATTACGGGGCACACGGTCTCGCAAAGCGAGCATTTCTGGCACTGCTCGAAATTACCTGTGCTTATATTGTTCTCCTGCATAATTAGTTCCTCCTTATGGCCCGGACTGCTTCACGGGCGCTGTTGAGTATCTGTTCAGTGGCGTCTCCCTGGGCGCTGCTCACGCCTGAAAGTACCTCTCCGGCAGGGAAGAGGTTGACTATGGGAACGCCTCCTTTGAGCGCAACTCCGCCGCTAGTCTTGACTCCGAATTCAAGGAAACGCTGCGGCGCGGCGAATGAAGGGTCGAACCAAGTAAGCCTGTCGGAGTCATACTCTACGTCTAGATTGAAAACCGGTTCGTAAACCTTGTCCATATCGGCCACGAGACCACGTGAAAAGTACTTCCCGGTGGCAAGCACAAACTGCCCGGCCTCGAGGGGCTCGTTCCCTAATTTTTCGGTGAAGACTCGAATCAGCCGGTTGCCTTCGAAGGTCCCCGAAACCACTCGGTCGCCTTGCAGGACCGTGCCTCCCGCGGCTTTGAATTCATTTTTCGGGCAATTGTTCAACGATAACCCCTCGGCTACGAGAATGCACTTGAGCCCGCTTTTCTGAAGTTCGGTGGCGGCGCTCGTTCCGGCGAGTCCTCCGCCTATTATGACAACATCAAATTTCATCGTAGGAATAGGGTTTCTCGAATTTGTAAACTCTCTGCATGAACTCCATCTCGCGAAGCGTGTCGCCCCAGCCTACGGCGCGCATTCCTTTCCAGCGCTCGTCGATGTAGTCGGCGGCCAGCTTGGACTCCAAAGAAGGGTCTCCCAGCGCCTGTGCAAGGGCTTTTGCTGCCTTGCGTATGCACAAAGTGCCCTGGCAGGTGCCCATTCCGACGCGGGTGCGGCGGCGAAGGTCGCCAAGTGTCCGGACGCCGAGTTCGGCAACTGCATATTTAATCTCGGCCAGTGTAACGTTTTCGCACTCGCAGACCAACTGCTTGTCGGCCTCGGAGTCGAAGCGGAGTTTGCCGGCAAGGTCGCCCTGGCGGCCGGCGGCGCCTTTCTGGCCAGCGGTGACCTTGCCCTCAAAACGTTTGCTGACTGTCTCGATACGCCCGTCCACGGAGCCGGGAAGGGGAGTCTCGGCTGTGCAGCAGGCCTGGTTTACGCCAAGCTTGCGGCACACCAGATCGGTGGCGAGTTCCGCCATCAGGCGGTATGTCATCAGTTTGCCGCCGGTGATGCTCACAAAACCCTTGACGCCGTCGCGAGTTTCGTGGTCGAGGCAGACTATGCCCCGGCTGATGCTGCGGCCTGTGGGGTCGCTGTCATCGGCTACGAGGGGCCGTACGCCGGCATATGCACGAAGAATTCGGGTCGAAGCGAGTGCGGGGCAGAGGGCGCAGCCTTCACGAAGCAGCAGACGCACCTCCTCTGGGGTTACCTCCATGTGGTCGCACTCCTCGAAAGGAATCTTGGTGGATGTGGTGCCTATAACGGTGACCGAGTCACCGGGCACGAGTATATCACCGTCGGCAGATTTGCGGCAGCGGTTGATAACAACATTGTTAACCCTGTGGCCGAACACCAGCAGGGCGCCCTTCGCAGGGTACATGCCAATGTGTACGCCGGCCTTTTGGGCTACTCCGTGCCCCCATATACCGGCTGCATTTACCGTTACGGGCGCGCGGTATTCCGCTTTGAGTCCGGTGCGGGTGTCGAGGACCTTGACTCCAAGTATAGTGTCGCCCTCGCGGATAAAGTCGATAAACTCGGTATATACCAGAACTTTGGCCCCGTGCATGGCGGCGTCGGTAACGTTGGCCGCGCAAAGGCGGAACGGATCGACCGAGCCGTCGGGAACCACAACCGCGCCAATCAGGGACGGATTGACCGAAGGCTCCATCTCTCTCGCCTCGGAGGGAGATATGGCCCTGGCTTCGATGCCGGCGCGGAGGCAGGCATCTATGAATTTTTGCTGGTAATCGAGGCCGAATCCGGCTTCTTCATCTTCGGGAAGAGTGATGAACAATCCTCCGGTATCTTCCACGCAGTTGGAAGCGATAGAACGAAGGATCTTGTTTTCCCTTATGCATTCTTCGGCCGACTCGCTGTCTTTGACCGCATAGCGGGCGCCCGAATGGAGCAGGCCGTGGTTGCGGCCGGTTGCTCCGGTGGCAATGTCGTGACGTTCTATCAGCAGTACTTTAAGACCTCGCATAGCGCAGTCGCGCGCCGTGCCCGCGCCTGTGATGCCGCCACCGATGATAATTACGTCAAACTCGTTATTGGATGGCATATCGTTTTGTGTTACAGTCTTTTATAAAAAAGGCGGGACCGTAAGCCGGTTTCTGTTCATTCTGCCATTTATCTTCGCAACCTACCCCCCGGCATCAGGCGGGCCGCCCTCAACTGCCGGTATATTTGGTCTTGCAGACCCTGGTGCCGTACCCGGGCCGCATCGCTGCGGCTCGTCGTGAGCTCTTGCCTCACGTTTTCACCCTTGCCAAAACTGGCGGTTATTTTCTGTTACGACTCTCGTAAGGTTACCCCCACCTGCGCTTTCCGCAGCAGGGCGCCCTGCTCTGTCCGGACTTTCCTCAGCATTGCTGCCGCGGCAGATCGTCCCACCTTAATTAGACACAAATATAACAATTTATTTTTAACTTTGTAGAAGTTATGACTACAGACAACCGACTGAAGATTTTTGTGGCAGTGGCGCAGAGCGGCAGTTTCACCCTGGCTGCGAGGAGCCTTGGCTGCACCCAGCCGGCGGTAAGCCAGAATATCGCCCAACTTGAGTCAGAAACTGGCTGCGCCCTTTTCGAGCGCGGGCGCGGGAGCGTGACTCTTACGCCATCCGGCCGGGTTTTTTATTCTTACGCCAAACGTATTCTCTCTTTGTATGAGAGCATGACCCGGGAACTCGCCGGTCAGCCAGCCTCGCAGGAGCCCATGCTCCTTGACCTTGGAGAGGGGTGTAGCGCCGAGGTTTCGGTCAAGGACGGAAAGATAGAAATCGGTTTGAAATCAGTAAAATATTAGTATCTTTGCAGCGCAAGTTTAACTAAAATCTTTTTTATGGGTAGAAATGAAGAAACTGCTTTTACTTTTTGCAGCATTGCTGCCTTGCTTCCTTGCGTACTCGCAAGAGGCTGATGACACCGGCAGTTATGTCGATGTGCAGATAATCCCTCGATTTGAGTTCAATCCTTACTTTACACCGGGCGGTTCCGGTGACGGCTCAAGCGGATACTCCTTCGGCAATTCTTCATTATACACTTTGGTGGAAGGAGCTATTTCCGACCACGTTTCATTTACCCTCAGCAACCACTGGCTCAAAGCCACTTCAGGCTTTATGAGCGAGACCGCCGATCTGTACAAATCGACATTGTATTCCAATACCACCAACTGGCTGGACATCGCTACCGTCGATTTTAGTTTCGGCAACTGGACGTTTACCCTCGGAAAGGACTGCCTTGCCACTTCAGGTTTCGAATTCGACCCCTGGGACGTGGATGTGGACTATATGCTCATAGGGGACACTCCTATCCTCGCTTCTTACTTGTGGTACAATCTTCCTAGTTATCAGTGGGGCGGCAAGATAGCATATTCGATTCAGGAGCATACTAGCCTCGCCCTTCAGATGGTCACTTCTCCGTTTGGCGAAAGGCCTTTTGCCAGCGGCCTCTTCAGCTATTCACTGCAGTGGAAAGGTAATTACGGACCTTTCTCTAATATCTGGTCAGTATCGGCAATCCAGCGTCCCGACGGCGGCTTCGAGCCTCTGGTCGCTCTCTCCCAGCAAGTGGAGCTGGGCGATTTTGTGGCCGGTTTTGAATGGTACAATGCAGCGGACGTTGACTTTGACGACGAAGACTGCGCTTGCGAGCTGCTTCGTGGCAATACCTTCCGTCCACGTGTTTCCTGGGCACCTTCGGAGAAGTTCGATATGGGCGTCGTGAGCAATATCTATACCCGCATGGGTGAGCTTTACGACCTGAACGCAGGCGCGTTCTTCCACTATTTCCCGATTGAAGCTATACAGCTTCACGCTGCATTAGGGTGGGACCTCAATACTGCTGCGCTTACCGCCATGGCCGGCATTAAAGTTAACCTGCATATTTTCCAGCGTTAGAGGATGACAAAGGATTATATTATCGATATTCAGCACTTGAGCAAATCCTTCGGGGATGTGAAAGTGCTGGACGACATTAATTTCTATGTTCGCAGGGGAGAGTTTATTACTCTTCTGGGGCCTTCGGGCTGCGGTAAAACGACTCTCCTCCGCCAGATTGCAGGCTTCATTGCTCCCGACGAGGGACGGATCCTGCTTGAAGGCAAGGATATTTCGGGCATCCCGCCGCACAAGCGCCCCCTCAATACCGTGTTCCAGCGTTATGCATTGTTCCCTCATCTAGACGTGTTCGACAATGTTGCGTTCGGCCTTAAGTTGCATAAGATTCCTGCCAAGGAGATAGAGCAGCGGGTCAAGAAGATGCTGAAGATGGTGTCGATGACCGACTATGAAGACCGTTCGGTTGATTCCCTTTCCGGCGGACAGCAGCAGAGAGTTGCCATCGCAAGAGCTTTGGTTAATTACCCCAAAGTACTTTTGCTGGATGAGCCTCTGGCTGCACTAGACCTTAAGATGCGCAAGGATATGCAGCTGGAGCTTAAGGAGATACATCGTAAGATGGGTATCACTTTCATATATGTTACCCACGACCAGGAAGAGGCGCTTACCCTTTCGGATACCATAGTGGTGATGAACGAGGGCCGTATACAGCAGATAGGTACTCCGACTGATATTTACAACGAGCCTGTCAACTCTTTCGTGGCGGATTTCATAGGTGAGTCAACCATTCTTAACGGCACTATGATCTGTGACCGCAAGGTCGAGTTCATGGGCCACGAGTTCGAATGCGTCGACGAGGGCTTCGGTGAAAACGTACCCGTGGATGTGGTAGTCCGTCCTGAAGATGTAGTCATTTCGTCCGACGTGGAAGGCTCCCAGTTCAGCGGAGTGGTGGAGTCCTGCATTTTCAAGGGCGTCCATTACGAGATGTTCGTAGATACTGACAAGGGCTACGAACTGATGGTCCAGGACTACGATTCTTTCGAGCCCGGCAGCAAGGTGGGCCTGAGCATCAACCCCGACGATATACAGGTTATGCGCAAGGAGCGCACCTGCAACACCATCGAAGCCACGGTTGAAGACAAGGAGCATGTAAGCATGCTTGGCTGCACCTGGGAGTGCTCGGTGCCCGCGGAGTTCAAGTCAGGCGACGAGGTGCTTGCAGAGGTGGCTTTCGATAAAGTGGACCTGCTGGACAACCAGGAGGATGGCAAACTGGGCGGGGAAGTGCATTTTCTGCTTTACAAGGGCGACCACTATCACCTGACCATCCTTACCGATGACGGTGACCATCTTTGGGTTGACACCGACGATATTTGGGACAAGGGCGACCTTGTAGGTATAGATATTCTGCCTTCGGACATTAAGATTAAACGTAAGAATGGTTAAGCGAAGTAACTGGAGCATACCCTATCTGGTCTTCATGCTGGTGTTCGTGGTGCTGCCGTTGCTCCTGATTGTGCTGTATGCTTTTCAGGATAGCGCAGGGCATTTTACGTTTTCCAACATCACCCATTTCTTCAGCGATTCCGACTCTCTTTCCACTTTTGCAGTATCGATAGAGGTGGCAATAGAGAATACACTGATATGTATATTGTTAGGCTATCCGGCTGCATGGATCTTGGCCAACCGTAAATACAACCGCAGCGCGGTTACGGTGGTGCTTTTCCTGATGCCGATGTGGATTAATGCACTTATGCGTACCCTGGCCACTGCGGAGCTTTTCAACATGCTCGGAATAGCTTTGGGCAAAGGCACGCTGCTGTTCGGTATGGTCTACGATTTCCTGCCGTTTATGATTTATCCTATCTACACGACCCTTATGAAGATGGATAAGTCGTATGCCGAGGCGGCCGAAGATCTGGGCGCCGCTCCCTGGACTGTATTTTGGAAGATTACGGTTCCACTTTCGCTGCCAGGAGTAATGAGCGGTGTTCTCATGGTGTTCATGCCTACTGTGAGTACCTTCGCCATTTCGGAATTCCTCACCAACAACAAGATAAAGCTTTTCGGTACCATAATCCAGGAGAACATAAATTCGTCGATGTGGAATTACGGTGCGGCCCTTGCATTTATCATGTTGGTAATCATTGGTATAACTACGCTGTTCCAAGGTTCGGGACACGGAGAAGTTGAAGGAGGCCTGATATGAAGAAGCTTTTTGCAAAATGCTATATCTGGCTGCTTCTGGCCATGCTTTACGCTCCGTTGCTGTTTATCGCCGTGTTCTCCTTTACGGAGTCCCGCGTGCTTGGCAGCTGGACCGGATTCTCTACTAAGCTTTACCAAAACTTGTTTACAGGTAACGTGAGCGGGGGAGCGGCTCTCATCTCGGCGGTAGAGAATACTCTGCTGATAGCGCTTATCGCCGCCGCTTTCTCCACTCTCCTTGGCACGGTGGCAGCGATCGGAATCTTCAATCTCAAGGGACGCGCCAAGCGGACTATGCAGTTCCTGAACAATATCCCGATGATCAATCCGGATATCATTACGGGTGTATCGCTCTTCCTGCTTTTCGTGTTCCTCAAGTTCTCGCAGGGCTATGTAACCGTGGTTCTGGCCCATATTACCTTCTGCACCCCTTATGTAGTGCTGAGTGTCATGCCAAAGCTCTCGCAGATGAATCCCAACATTTACGAAGCGGCGCTCGACCTGGGCGCAACTCCCGGCCAGGCTCTTTGGAAAGTGCTGGTGCCCGAACTGCGTCCCGGTATGATTTCGGGCTTTATGATGGCATTCACAATGTCGCTGGACGATTTTGCGGTCACGTTTTTCACCCGTGGCACCATCGGCCTTGACACTCTCTCTACATATATCTACGCAGACGCGCGCAAAGGAGGCCTTACTCCCGAACTGCGCCCTTTGATGACACTAATATTCCTACTGGTCCTTGTGCTGCTGATTATTATCAATCTGCGTAGCTCCAGGACAAAAAATGCAATAGAATGAAAAAAATCTTTCTGCTTTTGGCGGCGGCCTTCCTTCTTGGGGCCTGCGCCCAGGACCGTGACCAGATCCTGAAAGTTTACAATTGGTCCGACTACATGGATTATGATATCATTCCCGAATTCGAGGAATGGTATGAGCAACAGACCGGTGAGAAGGTGAAGGTTATAGTACAGACCTTCGATATCAACGAGACCATGCTCTCCAAGATTGAGAAGGGGCATGAGGACTACGATGTGGTGTGCCCGTCGGAGTATATCATCGAAAGGATGGTCCGCGGCGACCTTCTGCTCCCCATTGGGAACGATTTCGGTGAAACTCCGAATTACATCGAGCAGTACGTCTCTCCCTATGTCCGTTCGTGCTTTGACAAGCTGGATTGCGGCGGAAAGAACGCCAACGACTATGCCGTGGGCTATATGTGGGGTACTGTAGGCTTGATTTACAACTCCAAGTATGTTACCGACGAAGAAGTATCGACCTGGGATGTGCTCCGCAACCCTAAGTTCGACGGCAAGATCTTCCTAAAGGATTCCGCCCGCGACATGTTCTGCCAGATTATCATATATCTGCATCGTGACGACCTGGCTTCCGGTAAAGTTACCCTCGATGAGCTGATGCTTGATTCTTCCGACGAGGCCATTGCCGAGGTGGAGGCTTTCCTGAAGGATGCTGCGAAGTATGCAGCAGGCTGGGAGGCAGACTTCGGAAAAGACCAACTGGTGCAGGAGAGAGGATGGATAAGCGTCAACTGGAGCGGTGACGGCGTATGGTCAAGGGATCAGGCCGCCCCTCTGGGCGTCGATTTGAAGTTCGCTCTCCCCAAGGAAGGCTACACCGTATGGTTTGACGGCTGGGTTATTCCCAAGTTCGCCCGCAATCCCAAGGCTGCAAGGTACTGGATCAATTTCATGAACCGTCCCGACATAGTGATCAAGAATATGGAGATAACGGGATACGTATCCACGAACTGCGCTCCCGAGGTTCTTGATGCCTTCATAGACGATCAGTACGATCCTATTGACCTTTCGTACTTCTTCGGTGAGGGAGCCGACTCCGTGAGGGTTGATCCTGTCCTTTATCCCGACCGTTCAGTCATCGAAAAAGGCGGCCTCGAGCACGACTGGGGCGAAAGGACCAATCTGCTTGTGGAGATGTGGTCGCGCGTGAAAGGCGATAATGCCAACTGGGTAACAATCGTGGTCGTATCCGTGGCTCTTCTGGCCCTTGTGACCGTCGCGGTGTTGAACAGAGTGTCCAAAAAGCGCAAGCACAGGCGTCGTTAAAGGACTCTCGGCATAAACTAAATGTTTCCCCTTTTGATTGCTGATAATCAGGAGGGGAAACATTTTTGTTTTTATGGTTAACAAAATTGTTACGAGGGCTATTTCGGGGCAATCTTGTAGAGAACGGCCGCAATTGCCATGTACACGAAGTTCGGCAGCCACATCGCGAGGCCGGCAGACATGGTGCCGGTGAACACGAACATCTCGCTGAACTTCAGGAAGAGGATATACAGGAAGGCGAGGCCGATTCCGAGGGCAAGATTGAATCCGATTCCGCCACGCTTCTTCTTGCTGGTAAGCGCTACGGCCATGATGGTCAGGATGAAGGCCGAGAAGGGGAGAGTCATGCGGCGGTTCTTCTCAATCTGGGCGTACATCACGTTGGCGTCACCTCGCATGTTCTGCGTGGCGATAAGCGCGTTGAGGTCTTTTTGAGGAAGAGTCTCCACGGTTTTCTGGTTACGGTAGAAGTCGCTCAGCTTGAGCGCTATTACAGTATCCATGTACTCTCCGCAGCGTACCTTGTCTTCCAGGCCCTTGGTGTAGTCGCGTATGAAATAACGCCTCAGGTGCCAGCCGTCCAGGGTGCTGTCCCAAGCGGCCGATTCCGCCGTGAGCTTGGACACGAGTTTATTGTCTTCAATGCTCTCCAGGGTGAATTTGTATGCCGTGTTGTTGTAGGCGCTGAACGACTGTACATAAACGAACTGTCCCGGTGCTATTTGGTAATGGACGTTGTTTCGGCTGTACTTGGTGTAGTTCTGGTCCACGTACTTGGTCTCGAATTCCACCCTGGTGGCGTTGGAGCGCGGTATTATGAACAAGTTCAGGCAGAGCGAGAACAGGGCTATGAGGGCTGCCGACACTATGTACGGGACCATCATCCGGTGATAGCTCACGCCGCCGGAGAGTATGGCAATGATCTCGGAGTTGGCCGCCATGCGCGAAGTGAAGAAAATCACCGTGATGAACACGAACAGCGGCGAGAACATATTGATGAAGTAGGGGATGAAGTTGACGTAGTAGTCGAAGATGATGGACTGCAGAGGAACTTCATGCTCTACAAAGTTTTCGATTTTTTCGGATATATCGAAAATAATGACGATGCCGATAATGATCAACAAGGCGATGAAGAAGGTCAGCAGGAACTTCTTCATTATGTAGCGGTCTAGTATTTTGGGCTTAAGAGTCATTATAATCTTTGGCTGATGCGTTTTACTGCTTCCGTCTTCCAGGAAGCGAAATCACCCCTCCGGATGTGCGCGCGCGCCTGCCTTACCAAATCAAGGTAGAATGCCAGGTTGTGCTCGCTTGCAAGCATGGCTGCGAACATCTCGCCGGCGATGAAAAGATGGTGAAGGTACGCGCGGGTGTACGTGTGATCGACGAACGATGTGCCCTGAGGGTCGATGGGACTGAAATCATCGGCCCATTTGGCGTTGCGCATATTCATAATGCCGTCCCAGGTGAAGAGCATGGCATTGCGGCCGTTGCGGGTGGGCATCACGCAGTCGAACATATCGACGCCGCGGGCTATGCCCTCAAGGATATTGGCGGGGGTGCCTACTCCCATCAGGTAGCGGGCGCGGTCTTGCGGGATTACAGGGTCCAGCACTTCGAGCATCTCGTACATAACTTCGGTGGGCTCTCCTACGGCCAGTCCGCCTATTGCAATACCTACTTTTGAATGCTCGAGGGCGTGCTCGGCTGCCTGTACCCTGAGGTCGGGCCAGGTGCATCCCTGGATGATGGGGAAGAAAGTCTGCTCGTAGCCATACAGCGGCACGGTCTCGCTAAAGCGCTTTGAGTAACGCTCCAGCCAATCCTGCGTAAGCTTCAGTGACTTAACGGCATAACTCCTGTCTGCATCGCCCGGGCAGCACTCGTCCAGCGCCATCATTATGTCGGCGCCGATAATGCGTTGGGTGTCTACGTTGTTCTCGGGAGTGAACATATGCCGCGACCCGTCGATGTGCGAAGAGAATTTGCAGCCTTCGGGCGTAATCTTGCGGATTTTGCTCAGGCTGAAGATCTGGAATCCTCCGCTGTCGGTGAGGATAGGATGGTCCCAGTTCTCGAAGGCATGGAGTCCGCCCGCTTTGCGAAGGATGTCGAGGCCGGGGCGCAGGTAGAGATGATAGGTGTTGCCGAGAATGATTTCGGCGCCTATATCTTCTTTGAGGTCACGGTGATAGACGCCCTTTACCGACCCAACCGTGCCAACGGGCATGAAGATGGGGGTGTTGATCTCTCCGTGGTCGGTGTATATAACTCCCGTACGGGCAGAAGATCCCGGGTCGGATGCTGTCTTCACAAATGAGAACATAGTGCAAAAATACGGAAAAAATCCTATATTTGTATGTTAACCTCGTAAGGACAATAACAATTAAACGTAATACAGATGAAAATCAAACCTATTTCCATCAAGCTTATCTTGATGAATTTCCTGGAATTCGCCGTCTGGGGAGCTTATCTGACGTCACTCGGCCGCTACCTTGGTAATATCGGTCTGGGTTCGCAGATCAAATGGTTCTTTGCCATGCAGGGCATCGTATCTATCTTTATGCCTACCCTTATGGGCATAGTGGCCGACCGCAAGATCCAGGCCCAGAAAGTGCTCTCGCTCTGCCACGGCGTTGCCGGTCTGTTCATGATAGGCGCCGGCCTGTATTGCATGAATGCCGGAGATGCAGTCGCCTTTGCGCCGCTGTTTATCCTCTATAGCGTGAGCCTGGCTTTCTTCATGCCTACCATAGCCATTGCCAACTCTGTGGCATACAATGCATTGGGTAAGGAAGGCATGGATCCGGTAGTGGCATTCCCTCCCATCAGGGTATTTGGCACCATAGGTTTCATTTGCAGCATGCTGGTTACCAATTTCCTCAAGATAGGCGGAGTCGCCATGCAGGACAGCTACACCCAGCTGTTCTCTTCCGGTATCCTTTCTCTGGTGCTTTGCGGTTACGCTCTTACTATGCCTGCCTGTCCGGTCAACAAGTCGGCCGAGCATAAATCATTTGCCGAGGCTTTCGGTCTCAAGGCGTTTACCCTCTTTAAAGACGGTCAGTTCGCCATTTTCTTCATCTTCTCCATGCTTCTGGGCGCTTCGCTCCAGATAACCAACGGCTACGCCAACACTTTCCTGGGGTCCTTTGCCGCAGATCCGTCCCTGGCGGACACTTTCGCAGTCAAGAATTCCAATGCCCTGATAGCCATCAGCCAGGCTTCGGAGACTTTGTGTATTCTGCTTATTCCGTTCTGTATGAAGAAGTTCGGCATCAAGAAGGTGATGCTGATCGCTATGTTCGCCTGGGTATTCCGCTTCGGCTTCTTCGGCCTTGGCAACCCTGCCATGCCGGGCGTTCTGCTGTTCATACTCAGCTGCATAGTTTACGGTGTAGCATTTGACTTCTTCAACATCTCCGGTTCCCTTTATGTGGATCAGAACACTACTACCGATATCCGCTCAAGTGCGCAGGGTGTGTTTATGCTTATGACCAACGGTTTGGGCGCTACCTTCGGCACTCTTGCCGCAGGCGCCGTGGTTGATGCCGTGGGCGTGTTTGATGACGCATCCAAGTGGCCTCAGGCCTGGTATATCTTTGCCGCATATGCATTCGTGGTCGGCATCCTGTTCATGATTCTGTTCAAGGATCCTCAAAAGAAGAAAGTCGCCGCGTAATGACAGTCAAGGTTATCAACCGGAGTTCGAATCCGCTGCCGCAGTATGCGACGCCTCTCTCCGCCGGGCTTGACGTGAGGGCCGACAATCCCGAGCCTATAGTTCTGGCCCCCCTTTGCCGCGCAATGGTTCCGACGGGCCTTTTCCTGGAGATTCCTGCCGGATATGAAGTTCAGGTGCGTCCCCGCAGCGGCCTTGCTGCCAAAAAGGGCATAACCGTACTTAACGCTCCCGGCACAATCGATGCCGACTACAGGGGAGAAGTGTGCGTGATACTGGTCAACCTTTCGTCGGAGCCTTTCGTGATTGAGAGGGGAGAGCGTATCGCCCAGTTGGTGCTCGCAGCTCACGAGCGCGTCGAGTGGGAAGAATGCGAGTCGCTTTCCGAGTCGGACCGTGGAGAAGGCGGATTTGGAAGTACAGGTACAAAATGAAAGAATTATATCAAAAATATTGCGGCTGTTCCTACCGGGTAACCACCGACAGCCGCACAATCAAGGGCGGAGAAATGTTCTTCGCCCTTCGTGGTGATAATTTCGATGGCAACACCTTTGCCCTCAAAGCTTTGGAGAGCGGTGCCGCTTGGGCGGTTGTAAACTCTGACGCCGATCTCCCCGATGACGAAAGGATCATCCGGGTCGCAGATCCTTACGAGACTCTGCGCGACCTTGCCATATGGCACCGGACCCATGTGAGGGGCGGACGGCTCCCTGTGATAGGGCTTACCGGCACCAACGGCAAGACGACGACCAAGAACTTGATTGCTGCGGTTCTTGCCAAAAAGTTCAAGGTGACAGCCACGCAAGGGAATCTCAACAACGATATAGGAGTGCCGCTCAGTCTCCTGTCCATTACTCCCGATACGGAAATAGCCGTCATAGAGATGGGCGCCAACCATCCTGACGATATCGAAAAGCTTGTCCGTGTGAGCCAGCCAGACTACGGCCTTATTACTAACGTAGGGCGAGCCCATCTGCTGGGCTTCGGTTCGTTCGAGGGCGTGAAGCAGGCAAAGGGTGCTCTTTACCGCTGGCTTGGTGCGCGCGAGGGGAGCGTTATCTTCATTAATGAAGACGATGCCGACCTCAAACAGATGGCTTCCGGTCTGCCGTGCCATTTTTTCGGTTACGGACTTAAGTATCAGGGGGCTGAACTGCTGGATGTGACTCCCGAAGAACCGTTCATGGGGCTCAAACTCGACAGAGACGAACTGCATACCCAGCTGGTTGGAGCTTATAATGCCTCCAACGCGCTTGCTGCTCTTGCCGTGGGCGATTATTTCGGAGTAAGCCGCGCCGACGCTATCGCTGCCGTCGAGGCTTATTGTCCGTCAAACCAGCGCTCGCAGATGATGCGCACCGAGCGTAATACCCTGATAGTAGATGCATACAATGCCAACCCTTCTTCGATGAAGGCGGCACTGGACAATTTCGCTTCCGTAAAAGCCGCGGACAAACTTGCCCTGCTTGGCGATATGAGGGAGCTGGGAGAAGAATCGGTGGCCGAGCACGTGAAGGTACTGCAGCAGCTGGAGCGCTCCGGAATAAAGGCGTGCCTGGTCGGCGAAGAATTCTCCAAAGCGCTGAAAGAGATTGGCTTAAGTTGTTTTAACTCTTTCAGTACTTCAGAAGAACTGGCCACCTCTCTCAAGGCTCATCCCGTTAGCGGATGCACCATTCTTGTAAAGGGCTCGAGAGGGATACAGATGGAAAAAGTGCTCAGCGCACTTTGATTTTGCTGCAGATCAGGCGGCACAGAAAACCGCAGAGCAATCCGAAAGCAATTCCTACGAGGATGCCGGTAAGGACATCCCCCAGGAAATGCTTGCCCACAAACACCCTGCTTATGCTTACAAGCAGGGCCCAGATGCTCAGCAGAACTCCCAGAAGGGTATAGTTGTGCTTCTTGTCCATGCTTAGGCCAGACATCGTGCATGCAACGAACGAGGTTGCGTTTGCGGCGTGGGCGGAAAAGAAGCCGTACAGCAGGCCGGGGACTTCCAGCACGTGAAGGCCGCGTGCCATCATTTCAGCGTCGTGTACCGGCCTGAGACGCTGGACGCTCATCTTGATAACATTCGTGAACTGGTCTATGGCCGCCACACAGACTGCGCAGCAAGCTATTAGGATAAGGCCCCTTTTCCAGCCGAGGCGCACTATTATCAAGGCGGCTATTGCCAAATACAGTACTATCCAGATTTTGTTATCGGAGAACACCTGCCACATGACATCGGTGGCGGGGGAGTTCCAGGAGTTGATGGCCAGGGTGACGTCCTTGTCGATGTGGTGCAGCGACCTAAGGGCGTCCATTACTGCTGAAGAGCCTTCCATAACAAATCTTTTAGCTTGTCAAGGCCCTCTCCGCTGGCGGACGAAATGAATACGTGAGGTATTCGCTTGGGGAGGCTCTTGGCGAGGTCTTTCTCTATATCGGCGTCAATTATGTCGCACTTGGTAACGGCAAGCACCCTTTGCTTGGAAAGAAGCTCCGGATTGTAGAGCTTAAGTTCCTTTAGCAGGGTTTTGTAGCCCTGGGCGATGTTCTCTTCTTCGCAGCTTACCATGAACAGCAGCACGGAATTGCGTTCGATGTGCCTCAGGAAACGTGTTCCTATTCCTTTGCCTTCGTGGGCACCCTCTATTATGCCCGGAATATCGGCCATTACGAACGAGCGGTCGTCGTGATAGCGCACTATCCCCAGATTGGGCTCCAGGGTTGTAAAAGCGTAAGAAGCAATCTTTGGCTTGGCCGAAGTAATGGTGCTCAGCAGCGTGGATTTACCGGCGTTAGGGAATCCTACCAGACCCACATCCGCAAGGAGCTTGAGCTCCAAAACGAAAACGCCCTCTTCGCCCTCTTCACCGGGCTGAGCGTATCGAGGTGTCTGGTTCGTTGCAGTCTTGAAATTGTTGTTGCCAAGACCGCCTTTACCGCCGCGGCAGAGGATCTGCTCCTGCCCGTCTTCATTAAGGTCGAAGAGTTGTTCTCCGCTCTCGGCATCCTTTACCACGGTGCCCACCGGTACATCCAGTACTATATCTGCGCCATTCTTGCCTTTGCACAGTGCGGCGCCGCCTTTCTGCCCGTCTTCGGCCTTGATATGCTTGCGGTATTTCAGGTGGATCAGTGTCCAGAACTGCGCGCTGGCCCTCAATATGATATGCCCGCCGCGGCCTCCGTCTCCTCCATCGGGCCCGCCTTTAGGAATGTATTTGGCGCGGTGCAGGTGCATGGAGCCCGCCCCTCCGTGTCCGGAAGCGCAGTAAATCTTTACGTAGTCTATAAAGTTACTTTCAGCCATAATTGTTGCTTTGAACGCAAAGTTAGCGATTCTTTTTGATTTCCCGAAAGCCCCGGGTGCCTGAGAGTTACCGCAGCTTTGAGTCGATGCAGATTGTTACAGGTCCGTCGTTGATGAGATTGACTTTCATATCCGCCCCGAACTCTCCGGTCCCGACCGGCTTGCCTGTGACTTCCGACAGCCTGCGGCAGAACTCTTCGTAGAGCGGTACGGCCTTCTCGTGGCCGGCGGCGTCGGTGTACGAAGGACGCTTGCCCTTGCGGGTAGAAGCCATAAGTGTGAACTGGCTGACCACCACGATGTCTCCGCCGATGTCTGTAACGCTAAGATTCATAACGCCTTGCTCATCGTTGAAGATGCGCAGGCCGGCGGTTTTGCCAACCAGATACTCTATGTCAGACCCGTCATCGTCGTTCCCTATGCCTAGCAGCACCAGGAGTCCCGGCCCTATAGCGCATTTGACTCTGCCACTGATAACCACCGAGGCGGATGAAACTCTTTGAATAACTACACGCATACATTTGCGAATATAAGATAAATCCCTTTAAAACCATAGTGAGGTGCAAGATTTTGCCGTGATTTGTATTTAATATACGGATTAAATGGCTATCTTAGCCGTATTAAAGGAAGTTATGAAAGTTAAGTTCTTGTTAATCTATATCCTTGCCGGAGCGGCCTTTATAGGAGTATCGCTCTGGGTATTGCTTTCGGGCGGGAAAAGCGCCAGGGCTGTACGTTATAAATACAGGCTCGGCGGAATAATGCTTACGGCATGGGCCATGCTTTCCGCCGCCTCCTGCGAGGGCGGACCTTTCCAGGTAACCTGCTATGAGCCTGCAGTGCCGCCGGAAGTGATGTGCTACGATGTCGCCATGGAGACTGATATAGTAAAAGTTGTAGTTAAGGACTATGGCGGCAACCGCCTTAAAAGCGGAGACGTGCTTGTTCTGACTATCGAGCAACCTATGGCCAGGGAGTACCGGTATTTTATACATGAGGGCGGCACGGACGGAAAAGTTTTTCAGGAAGGCACTGTCCTGGTTCCGGAGGAGCAATCGACAGTATTGGCCGAAATCACTCTCGAGCCAACTGAATACAAGGGCGACGCCGTCATTGAAGTGAAAGCAGTATACAAGAACGACCAGGGCGAGCAATCAAGTCCGGTGGGCCAAGCCTCTATTGTAATAGTCTAATGGCGCGCACCCGGATCGACAACATAGTATTCGAACTTACTCAGGCCTGCAACCAATGTTGCAGGTTCTGTTATAATTACTGGCGTGACGGCAGCACTCCTTTACCTCCGCCCGATCCTTCCCTTGCCGGGAGGACCTTGCGAAAGCTGCTCTCACAGGCTTCCGTGGGAACCCTTTCCTTTTCGGGCGGGGAGCCTATGCTGCTGAGGAATGTTCACGACCTGGTGCTCTCGGCCCGTTTCAAGGGCAGCCGGGTTAATGTGCTTACCAACGGTACGCTGCTCTCTGAGGCGGCGCTGGATAATTTCATCAGCCTGGGAGTCGGGGCCATACAGATTCCTCTGCTCAGCGCCGATGCTAAAGTGCACGAATACCTGACCGGTCTGCCCGGTTCATGGCAGAAGGCGGCAGATGCCCTTGGAAGAGTCGCCTCCCTTATGCCAAAAGGTGCTTATGCCGTGCTTGTGGTCACTGCCGTCAACGCACCCGGCATCCCCGAAACGCTAAAGTTCATCCGCTCCCTCGGTGTCAGGGGCGTGATGGTTAACCGCTTCAATATCGGAGGGATGGGTTTGCTTCATTGTAAAGAACTTATTCTTGATGCCCGTACGCTTAAAGGGGCGTTTGCCGATGTGGAAGAGTTTGCCGCGGCTCATACTGACATGCATTTTGTGAGCGGAGTTTGTACTCCGCTGTGCCTGATGGATCCCAAGCCATATCCGCATATACAGTTTACTTGGTGCAGTACCGACTTCAGCCGGCGCCCGGTAACGGTTACTTATGGAGGAGATGTGAGGTTCTGCAACCACTCACCGTATGTGCTGGGCAATATTTATGAGCGTCCGATAGGGGATATACTCTCCGATCCTGATGTTGTCCAGCGTTATGCGGGCGTGCCGGAGCGCTGTGCCGGCTGCTCTTTCCTGAGCAAGTGTAACGGCGGATGCCGGGCGGCATCGGAGCAGGTTTACGGGACTTTTTCTCACGCCGATCCTGTTCTGGAAGTTCTTTAGCCCCTTTTATAAGAAACTTTTTTTTTGTAGTTTTGTAGGCGTTATTAGTAGTAATGCCCATATGGATGATTTTACAAAAAGGTATCTTGACGGATTTATGTCGGATGTGATCGCGCGCAATCCCGGCGAGAAAGAATTCCATCAGGCCGTGCGTGAAGTGGCTGAAAGCATAGCACCATACATCACGGCAAATCCGTATCTCATTGACCAGAAAATACTTGAACGCATTGCGGAACCGGAACGCATAGTGATATTCCGTGTCCCCTGGACGGACGACACCGGTGCGCTCCATATCAACCGCGGCTTCCGCGTGCAGTGCAACAGCGCTCTTGGCCCGTACAAGGGCGGTATCCGCTTCCATGAGAGCGTGAACTTGAGCATAATGAAGTTCCTCGCATTTGAGCAGACTTTCAAGAACAGTCTGACCACGCTTCCGATGGGCGGCGCCAAGGGCGGTTCGGATTTCAGTCCGAGAGGCAAGTCCGATGCCGAGGTCATGCGTTTCTGCCAGAGCTTTATGACGGAATTGTACCGTCACATCGGCCAGGATACTGATGTTCCTGCCGGAGACATAGGAGTGGGTGGCCGCGAGATAGGATATCTTTTCGGCCAGTACAAGCGTATTAAAGGCGAGTTTACCGGTACCCTGACCGGCAAAGGCTTGGCCTGGGGTGGTTCTCTGCTGCGTCCCGAGGCTACTGGATACGGTCTGTGCTACTTTGCCGAGCAGATGCTTGCCACGAGGAACCGCTCTTTCGAGGGTAGTACGGTGGTAGTGTCGGGAGCAGGAAACGTGGCCCAGTACGCAGCCCAGAAGGCCATGAGGCTCGGGGCCAAGGTCGTGACGCTTTCCGACTCCGACGGTTTTATATACGACCCTGACGGGCTTGATGAGGAAAAGATGGCTTTCGTCTTCCAGCTCAAGAATATACGCCGCGGCCGTATCAAAGAATACGCTGCCAAGTATCCGCGTTCTACATATTATCCTGGCGAGCGTCCCTGGAGCATTGCCTGCGACATAGCTCTCCCTTGTGCGACCCAGAACGAAATCTCCCTTCCCGATGCCGAAAGGCTTATCAAGGGCGGATGCTACTGCGTGGCCGAAGGTGCCAACATGCCTTCCACCCCCGACGCCATCGCCCTGTTTAAAAAAGAGGGTATCCTTTACTCTCCGGGCAAGGCTTCAAATGCCGGCGGCGTTGCGACATCGGGGCTTGAGATGAGCCAGAATTCCATTCGCCAGCACTGGACGGCTGAAGAGGTCGACGGGCACCTGCGCCGCATTATGTCCGACATCCACGCGGCCTGCATCAAGTACGGCACGCAGGAAGACGGAACCGTCGATTATGTTAAAGGCGCAAACCTGGCTGCGTTCATAAAGGTGGCCGGGGCGATGATGGACCAAGGAGTGGTATAGCTATGGACTCTTTTTCCCTGATGAGCCGGCGCATCAGCCGTATTCTGCTAGTCTGCAACAACTACGACAACTTCTCGCTCGAAGAGGAGGGGCGCCTGGACCTGCGTATCTCAAGGGAATACTCTGAGCTTAATCTATCCAATCCGCCCGTGTTCGAAAGGGCGGAGACCACCTCCGGCGCTCTCGAAAAAGCCGAAAGGGGAGAACGCTTCGACCTCATAATCGCTATGTACAATTCGGGAGAGGTGGATGTGTTCGATTTCTCGAGGCAGATGAAGGCCATCTGCCCCGAAACGCCAATTGTGCTTCTGGCGTCCTATTCCAGGGAGGTATGGCGCAAGATGCGTCAGCAAGACAGCAGCCATATCGACTACGCCTTCTGCTGGAGCGGCTCCACCGATCTGATTCTGGCCATTATCAAGTTGCTGGAAGACAGCCTGAACGCCGATGCGGACATATTGGAAGGGGGAGTGCAGTGCATTCTGCTGGTTGAGGACTCAGTGCGTTATTACTCGACCTACCTTCCCCTCCTGTACAAAATGGTGCTGCAGCAGAATATAGCCGCACTCGACGATGCACTCAACGAAGACCAGCAGATTTTCCGCAAGAGGGCGCGCCCGAAAATACTGCTCGCAACGAATTATGACGACGCCGTTGCGCTATTCGAAAGATATAAAGACCAGCTGCTCGGCGTCATATCCGATATCGGATTCGTAAGGCACAAAGGCGACACTCCGGAGAGCGAGAAACTGGATGCCGGTGTTGACTTTTGCCGCCAGATTCGCAGCGAGGTTCCCAAGATGCCGATACTCATGCAGTCATCTCAGGAGAGCATGCGCAGTGTGGCTGAGAGACTGGGGGCCGGATTCCTCCACAAGCAGTCCAAGATGCTTACCCACGAACTTGGCGAGTACATAGGCAGGGAATTCGGTTTCGGTGATTTTGTAGTGACGGATAAGTATTTGCACCAGATTGCACGGGCCTCCGACCTGCAAGGGGCGGAACACATCATATCCACGATTCCCGACAACTATCTTTCGACTCTTCAATCCAAGAATTATATTTCCCGCTGGCTGCTTGCAAGGGGCATTTTCGCCGTCGGCGAGCAGATCAAGAACACGGTTTATCCGGATGCTGCGTCGCTGCGCGAAGATGTTGTGCGCCGTATTCACGACTACCGTATGGGACAGGGACTCGGAGTGGTGGCCCGTTTCAATCCAGACACTTACAACGACACAATTGGCTTTGCTCGCCTGGGCGAAGGTTCTCTGGGCGGCAAGGCCCGCGGGCTTGCCTTCCTGAGCCACATTCTCTACAAATACAACCTGTATGACAAATGGAAGGATGTACGAGTGCTGGTGCCGAGGACCCTTGCCATCTCCTCCGATTTCTTCGACCGTTTTATCCTTGAGAATGGCCTTCAGTTTGTTATAAACTCCGACCTCTCGGACAGCGAACTCCTTACCCAGTTCGTGTCGTCCACCCTTCCCTCCGAGCTGGTGGCTGCCCTGAGGGTGTTTATCAGGGAGGTAGACAAGCCGCTTGCCGTGCGCTCTTCCTCGAAGCTGGAAGATTCTTATTATCAGCCTTTTGCGGGGGTTTATTCGACCTATATGATACCCCGCACAGAGAACGAGGACCAGCAGCTCCGCCTTCTTGGCAACGCCATTAAGAGCGTCTATGCATCGGTGTATTATGCTTCGTCAAGAGGATACATAACAGCCACGGCCAACGTTATCTCCGAAGAGAAGATGGGGATAATCTTGCAGGAAGTTTGCGGCACCGAAGACGACGGCTATTATTTCCCGACCGTCTCGGGCTCTGCACGCTCCTTGAATTTCTATCCTGTAGGATACGAGAAGGCCGAGGAAGGTATAGCAAAGATTGCCTTCGGCCTTGGCAAGGCCGTGGTTGACGGTGAGCAGGTGCTGCGTTTCTCGCCCAGCCATCCCCGCAACGTGGTGCAGACTTCTACCCCCGAGCTTACCATGCGCGACACCCAGCAGGTAATGTATGCGCTTAATCTGCAGCCCGGAAAGTTCAAGACTTCGGTAGATGATGCTGTTAATCTGGAGCGTATTCCCATCAGCGAGTGCGGCAGGTTCAAGGCGTTCTCAAAGGTCGCTTCGACCTATGACTACCAAAACGGACGCATAGTAGATTCTGCCATGGCAGAGGGGCCTAAGGCTGTGACATTTGCCCATATACTGCGCTATGACACATTCCCTTTGGCGGATATACTTAAACAAATGCTTCAGATAGCTACCGACGAGATGAAGTGCAGTGTGGAGATAGAATTCGCCGCGGATCTTGATAACAGGGTTTTCCATATGCTCCAGATCCGCCCCATATCTTCAGACGGACTTCGCTCGGAGGTGGACTGGGACAAGGTGAGTTGCCAGCACGCCCTCGTCCGCTCTTCCAGTTCGCTTGGTACTGGCTGGATTGCTGATGTCAAGGACATAGTGTATGTCAAGCGGGACAGTTTTGACAAAATGCGCACTGCCGAAATAGCCGCGGAAATCACGGCCCTGAATACCCGCTTCCGCAATCAGGGCGTTAGCTACCTGCTTATAGGTTACGGGCGCTGGGGAACGCATATCCCGAGTCTGGGAATACCTGTTGATTGGAGCGACATTTCGGAGGCGAAAGCCCTTGTAGAGTGCTCCTTAGAGGATTTCAGGGTCGATCCGAGCCAGGGCTCTCATTTCTTCCAGAATCTGACTTCTTTCAACGTGGGCTATGTGAGCGTGGATGAATTCTCCCGCAAGGATGACTTCATCGACCATCAGGCACTTATGGCTCTTCCGGCTTTGAGCGAAAGCGAGTTTGTGCGGCACATACGCCTTGAAAAGCCGTTGCAGCTTTGTGTTGACGGCCGGACGGGAAAAGCTCTGATAGGGATTTAGCTGTTGCTGCCCTGGGTGCGTTTGCGGTAGCGCTCGAGTGCGAGCTGCTGCATGTCGCGTACCTCGTCACGCTCGTCAACGATTTCGTTGCCAAGAATAGTTTCGATAACGTCTTCCAGGGTCAAGATGCCCTGGAATGCTCCGTATTCGTTGATTATGACGCTTATAGGCTCGTCTTTGGAAATCATCTCGTCCCAGATGACGTCGAGCGTGGTTTCTTCGGGGAAGGCGGGGATATCGCGCTTTATATCTCCAAGGGTAACGTCCGACTTGTTCTCTGCAATAAGCTGGAGGGCTTCCATGCGGAGTATGTAGCCGGTAATGTATTCGTCGTTGTCGGCAAATACCGGGATACGGCTATGATGGAGGTAACGCTTGTCTTTATAGAAGCGTTTGAGCGGCATCGACTCAGGAGCGATGGCGCAAACCACACGCGGCGTCATTGCGTCGCAGGCCTGCATCTCATCAAGGGAGATAATGTTCTGGATAACTTCGTTCTCGTCCTCGTCGAGTTCTCCCGACTCTTCGGCAACGTCGGCAAGTGCTCCGACTTCCTCGCGGGAAACGGTGGAGTCGCTGTCTTCGGGGGTGATATGCTTCTGGAGCCACTCCACGGCGATGACGACGGGGTAGAGGCAGAAGATGAGCAGGCGTATCGTCCTCGCGGTGAACCCCATTAGGCTCTTCCAGCGCGCGGTGCCCAGATTCTTGGGGATGATCTCGGCGAAAACAAGGATGAGGATGGTGGTGATTGCACTCACCAGACCGAACCATGCGGAGCCGAAAACTAGGGTTGCCTGGCGGCCCACTCCTGCAGCGCCTATGGTGTTGGCTATGGTATTGAGTGACAGGATTGCGGCCAGGGGCCTGGAAGTATCTGTCTTGTACTTCTTCATGAGCGAGGCTGGCTTGTAGCCATCTTCTTCCCGCATAGTAATATACGAGATGGGGGTGCTCATCAGGGTAGCTTCCAGCACGGAGCAAAGGAAGGAGATGAGCATTGCGCTCAAAAGAAATACCAGCAATACTGCCATATCGGATGCAAATATAAGTTATTATTTGCAGATTTTAGTTATTTTTGTAGAATGGATATGCTTAAACAATTGATGGTTAATGTGGCGCTGCTTTTCTTGCTGCTTTGCCGGGCTTCCTGCCCTTCAGTGAGCGGCGCCGAACCTGATACGGTTTATGTCCGGGACGCCACAGGCCTTATCCGGGAACAGTATCGTCCACTGGCGCGCTACCTGACATTCGTTCCCGCAAGTATTCCCACAGTGGGCAACGAAATGGAGATAATCACCAACGGGCTTCACTATCGCGAATTGCTTACTGCGGATTACAAGGCGGCGAAAGATTATATCGAGCTTGAGACCATGCTGTTTGCCAGCGATACCACCGGGCACTTCTTTAAGGAACTTCTCCTTCAGAAGGCCGGAGAAGGAGTAACAGTTCGCTATACTCACGATAACGTCGCCAATCTTTTTGACAATATTATTGACGGGCGGTCCTTCTTTAACGGTTTTTATTCCGATATGCGTAAAAGAGGTGTTGACATGCGCAATTTCAGGCCTCTGGGACGCTTCTGTGACGGTCTATACCCTATAACATCCTGGAACCACAGGAAGATCAGCATAGTCGACGGCAAAGTTGCATACGTGGGCGGAATGAATATCAACGACGGCAGCATGGGCGCTTGGGAGGATACACATATCCGCATCAAAGGGCCGGCCGTGATGAGCCTGAGGGCAATGTTCCTCCAGAACTGGAATATGCTCTCAACCTCGAAGAGCGGTAAGATACCCCTGCAATTGGTCAGGTCAGACGAGGCTGCAAGCGGTGATGGAGCTGTGTTCCAGCTTTTTGCCGACGGCCCTGACGTACCCGCCAATTCGGTGCAGGATGCACTTGTCTGGACTCTCGAGAACGCCTCGCGATACGTCTATATCGCAACTCCTTATTTCATGCCCACCAAGCGGGTGGTCAAAGCCATGAAGAAAGCGGCCGAGCGTGGTTTGGACGTGCGTCTCCTGATTGCCAGGGACGCCGACGTCGAGTTTGCTTCTCCTGTCAACCACTCTTATTACAAGACTTGCGTACGTTCCGGCGTGCGCATCTTCGAAAGGGTGGACCGTTTTGTACACAGCAAAGTGTTCATAGCCGACGATTATATGATCTACATCGGCTCGTCGAATTTAGATAAACAGAGCCTGCTCAAGCTCTATGAGGCCGGAGCAATGATATATGACGAGCATACGGCTACCCTTAATGCACGTAAATACCTCGAAGACCTTAAAGGCACCGAGGAGGTAACAGAAACGACATTCGCCGGCTGGAGTGCCGGCGAACGCTTCAAGCAAAAGGTCTTCAGACCCCTTTCTTTCTGGATGTAAATCAGTCTTTTACAGTAGCCAGACCTTCGCGTACCTGAGCTTCGATTTCTTCGCAAAGCTCGGGATTGTCACGCAGCAGCTGCTTAACCGCTGCAAGGCCCTGGGCTAGCTTCTCTCCGCCGTAGCTGAACCACGAGCCGCTCTTGTGAATGATGTCCAGTTCGATGGCCAGGTCGGCTATTTCGGCGACGTGGCTTATACCCTCGCCGTACACGATGTCGAATTCCGCCTTCTTGAAGGGGGGAGCCATCTTGTTCTTGACTACCTTCACCCTTGTGCGGTTGCCGGTGGCCTCGTCACCGTCTTTGAGCTGGGTGATGCGGCGTACGTCGATACGGACCGAAGCGTAAAACTTGAGGGCGTTGCCTCCGGTGGTCGTCTCGGGGTTGCCGAACATGATGCCGATCTTCTCGCGGAGCTGGTTGATGAAGATGCAGCAGGTGTTTGTCTTGGAGATGTTGGCGGTGAGCTTGCGGAGGGCCTGGCTCATAAGGCGGGCCTGGAGGCCCACTTTGTTGTCTCCCATCTCGCCTTCGATCTCGGCCTTGGGCGTGAGGGCTGCAACGGAGTCGATGACTACGATGTCGATTGCGCCGCTGCGGATGAGATTGTCGGCGATTTCAAGAGCCTGCTCGCCATTGTCCGGCTGGCTGATGAGCAAAGTTTCGAGGTTTACGCCGAGAGCTTGGGCGTAAGTGCGGTCGAATGCGTGTTCGGCGTCGATCATTGCGGCTATTCCGCCCTGCTTCTGGGCTTCCGCAATGGCATGGATGGCAAGAGTGGTCTTGCCGCTTGACTCCGGACCGTAAATCTCGATTATGCGGCCGCGGGGGTAACCACCGATTCCAAGTGCGTGGTCGAGGGCAACTGAGCCGCTCGGTATCACCTGGACGTCCCATTGTGGCTGATCTCCCAGCTTCATAATCGTTCCTTTCCCGAAATCTTTTTCGATCTTGTCGATCGTGGCCTGCAATGCCTTAAGCTTGGCGGCATTGACATCAGTGGCCTGAGTTTCAATTTCTTTAGCCATAACGTGTGGTTTTAATATTACGAATACAAATATAATAGAAAAATCGTTATTTTTGTAATGTGAAAACAAAGTTGCTCGGAAAAAGTCCGGCGGAGCTGACGGCCCTCGCCGCAGATTGCGGATTGAAGCCTTTTGTGGGGCGTCAACTCGCCGAGTGGCTGTATGTAAAGCGGGTTTCCAGCTGGGATGCCATGACCAACATATCCAAGCTGTCGAAGGCGCGCCTGCAGGAAAACTGCGAGCTCGGGACCTCTGCTCCCATTGCCTCGGTGACCTCCCGTGACGGCACCTCCAAGTACCTGTTTGCCGTCAACGAAAAAGAATCAGTCGAAGCCGTCGTGATTCCCGACGAGCAGAGGCGCACCCTCTGCGTGAGCTCCCAGATGGGATGCCGTATGGGCTGCCGTTTCTGTATGACCGGCCGCCAGGGATGGCGGGGCAATCTGGATGCCGCGGACATCCTCAACCAGTTTGTCAGTATCCCGGAGAGCGAATCGCTTACAAACGCCGTATTTATGGGGATGGGGGAGCCTTTGGACAATTACGCCGAGGTCCGCAAGGCCATAGGCGTCCTTACCTCTCCCGAGGGGTTCGGCTGGAGCCCGAAACGCATAACCCTCAGCACTATCGGCGTCCTGCCTGTATTGAAAACATTCCTTGACGAAGAACGCTGCCATCTGGCGGTGAGCCTTCATAATCCTTTCCCCGAAGAACGCCTCGAGATGATGCCCGTCCAAAAAGCCTGGCCGCTGGAAGATGTAATCGGCCTGATCAGGCAATATGACTTTACAGGGCAGCGCCGGGTGAGCTTCGAGTACACTATGTTCGCCGGATGGAACGACAGTAAGCGGCACGCCGATGCTCTGATCCGCCTGCTGGGCGGCCTTGAGTGCCGGGTGAATCTTATCCGTTTCCATAAAATCCCGGATTTCCCCTATGACTGCCCTCCCGACATACGTATGGAGGAGTTTAAGAACCGATTGAATAATCATGGAATAGTATGCACAATAAGAGCTTCACGAGGCGAGGATATTCTCGCGGCCTGCGGTATGCTTGCCGGACGGCATTCGCCGCAATAGCGGCTATATTTTTAACCGTACCCTCGTCGGGTCAGGAGTATGCCAACGGCCTTTCCATCGACAGTGTGGATCCACAGGCCGATGCGGCTATCATTGCCAGGATGCGTGCTCGCATGGACTCTATCCATGCGGCCCAGCACCGGCCTACGGTAGCGCTGGTCCTTAGCGGCGGCGGAGCCAAAGGCTCGGCCCACGTGGGAGTGCTGCGCTATCTGGAGGAACAGGGCATTCCTATCGACATGATCTGCGGAACCAGTATGGGCGGCCTTGTGGGCGGCATAGCTTCCCTTGGTTATGATTCGCACTACATGGACTCTTTGCTGAGGAACCAGGACTGGGGGGTCATGCTTTCGGATAAAATCGACCAGTCGTACTATTCTTATGCGCGCAAACGTTACCGCGAGACTTATTTGGTGGCGATACCTTTCCATTACTCCAAGAAAGATTTCCAGACCCGTATCGATGACCAAGTCCAGTATATCGACAACGGCGCTTCGGGTAACTTTGGCCAGAACAGTTTTGCAAGCTCCCTTCCGTCCGGATATGTTTATGGATTCAATGTCAATAATCTCTTCTCGAGCCTTAGCGTCGGGTATCAGGACAATATAGCTTTCGAAGACCTGCCGATTCCGTTTTTCTGCGTGGCGACTGATATGGTAAGCCTTAAGGCCAAGAACTGGTCATCCGGCTCCATAAAGGATGCAATGCGCTCGACGATGAGCATCCCCGTGCTTTTCAAGCCGGTGAGGTCGAAGGGCACCATTCTTACCGACGGCGGAACCCGTAACAACTTCCCGGTCGACCTGGCAAGGGCCATGGGCGCAGACATTGTTATCGGCGTTGACTTGTCGGACCAGGACCGCGCATTCTCGCAGGTCAATAATCTTGGCGACATAGTTATGCAGTTCGTAACCATGCTCGGCAAGAACACCTTCGACAAGAATGTCGGCGAGACCGATGTGTTTATCAAGCCGGTGCTTACCGGATACAACATGCTGAGCTTTACGCCGGAGGCCATAGACACCATGATCAACAGAGGTTATGTGGCGGCCAGGCTCAAGGCTGAGGAAATCGCCGAGATAAAGGGCCTGACCAAAGACGCCGTTACGACTCTCCAGGGGCCTCCAGCCGTGGATATAGGCCGCACTCCGGTACTGATCGAAAACGTCGACTTCAAGGGCCTCACGAAGTCCGAAGCCCGGATGCTTCAGCGTAAGATCAAATTCAAACCGGGAGGGAAGATAAGCAAGACCAGCATGGAGCATATGATGTCCATCATAGAAGCTACAGGTTCTTTCTCATCGGTTACTTACAGTGTGCTGGGCCAGAACGAACCGTACAGTCTTCTGTTCGACTGTGTGAGGGGCCCTCGTAACCAGTTCGGAATGGGGGTGCGTCTGGATACTGAAGAATGGCCTTCGTTCATCTTCAACCTTGGCTTGAACGCCCATAAGCTCAGCGGTTTCAAACTTGACATGGACGCCAAGGTTGGCCGTAACCAGAAGTTCGGCGTGCGGGCTGCTCTCGACCTCTCATGGATGCCTACCATCAACCTCGAGGCAAGTGTCAGGAACATATCTTCAACCCTTTCCACCGACCTTAACCGTGTAGGGGCGGCCGCCCGCTGGTGGGGACACGCAGAGAAGCTTTATCTGTCCAATATCCGTTGGACAAGCGTTGACTTTAATGTAGGCGCCCAGTACAGGCAGTATTTCCTTCCGTATGCCACTACCTACGGAGAGTCGGTCTATAACCTCAACCCCGGCCTCATGCAGGGAGCGTACGTAGGTATGTTTGCAAACGGCTCCATCTACACCTACGACCGCTATCACTATCCTCTGAAGGGTACATACATGACTTTCGGCTACGATTACGATTTCGCAAAGATAGGCAGCCCTTCATTCACGCCTCTGCAGACCGTATATGTGAACTATTCGGCCGTGTGGCGCATCATAGGCAGCTGGGTTGTCCTTCTGCCGGACGTGCACGTGAGATTTTTGATGGGAAGCCCTTCCAAACCCGTAGCCGGCGGGCCTGTCGATCCTACATTCTCGCTGGCTCACCAGAACTATGTCGGAGGCGTGATGCCTGACCGGTATATTGACGGGCAGATGCCTTTCATAGGTTTTGGAAACGCTTATCAGGCCGGTCCTATTGCGGCAACGGCCAATCTCGGTCTCCGCTTTCGTCTGGGACAGAATCTGTTTGTAACTGCCACGGGCGGCTATTTCCGCGAAGAAAACAAACTGGAAGATGTCATCACTACGGTCTTGCCGACCCTCTGGGGCGCGGGTCTGGAAGTAGGCTACAATACTCCTATAGGCCCTATCAAGGTGTTAGGGTACTGGTCGGACCGCTTCCACGAGACCAAGTACGATTTGGGGATGTATATTTCCCTTGGTTTCGACTTCTGATATGGACGAAAAGGCAAAGAAAGTGCTCGATTCGCTTGAAGCGCTGTGCTCCAAGCGTGAGTACTGCCGCAAAGATATTATGGCCAAGGCGATGAAGGCCCTGGAGGGTGATGCCGCTTTGGCCGGGGAAGTGGTGGAGTCTTTGGTGAAAGAGCGTTTTGTGGACGACTTGCGGTATGCCGGTGCGTTTGCACGCGAGAAAGCACGGCTTACCGGCTGGGGCCCGGTTAAGATACGCTTTGCCCTGAGGGCTAAAGGCATAGAGCAGGCGCTGATTGAAGAAGCGCTGGATACTGTCGACATTCAAGCCGCCACCGACAAATTGTCCAAGCTGCTGGAGGCCAAGGCGGCAAGCCTGGAAGGGGATCCCCAGAAAAAATTTAAACTTATTAAATTTGCGCTTTCGCGCGGATATGAATATGACCAGATCAGAGATTATTTATCTCTATACTGACGGAGCGGCAAGCGGTAATCCGGGCCCCGGAGGCTGGGGCGTGGTGCTGCGATGCGGCAACCTGCGCAAGGAGATGAGCGGCGGTTTCGCGCTCACCACCAATAACCGTATGGAATTGCTTGCCGTGATCAAAGGGCTCGAAGCTATTCTATGGCAGGGCGCTTCCGTTGAGGTTTGGAGCGATTCTCAGTATGTGGTCAATACGGTAACAAAAGGCTGGAAACGCAAGAAAAACGGGGACCTGTGGGCCCGCTTTGACGAGCTTTCAATGAAGTTCAGCATTTCTTTCCACTGGCTTAAGGGGCATGCGGGGCATCCGGAGAACGAGCGTTGCGACGCCCTTGCCGTGGCTGCTTATTCCATGCCCGGGTTACCTCAAGATGAAGGATATTTATTAAGTCAATAACATGCAGAAAAGAAAACCAATTGTAGGCATAACTCAGGGAGACTCGAACGGTATAGGTTACGAGGTCATTATCAAGGCATTGTCGGACCCACGTATACTGGAGTTCTTTACTCCTGTGGTGTACGGTTCGTCAAAATTGTTCGGTTTTTATAAGAAGACAATACCCGAAATAGATCAGCTTGACTCGAACGTGATTACTTCGGCAGTGGATGCCAAGCCCAAGCGTATCAATATACTTAACTGCTTGCCGGACAATGTGTTCGCCGAGCCTGGCCAGGCTACTGCCGATTCTGCGAAGGCCGCCATCACATCTCTTGCCAAGGCAGTTGAAGATATAAAGGCGGGCTTGCTGGACGTGCTGGTGACAGGCCCCATCAACAAAAAGGCTATGTCGGGCCAGGGATTCGGTTTCCCGGGCCATACGGAATATCTCCAGCAGCAGTTCGGAGTGAACGATGTCACCATGCTCATGACCAGCCACAGGCTCAGGCTGGGAGTGGTGACCGGTCATATTCCTCTTAAAGATGTGGCCGGTTCCATATCGAAGGACAAGATTGTGAGCAAGCTTCGCCTGATGGACCAGTCTCTCAAGGAAGATTTCCGTATCGACCAGCCGCGCATTGCCGTGCTGAGCCTTAATCCGCACAGCGGTGACGGGGGCCTGCTTGGCAGCGAGGAGCAGGATATCATCATTCCTGCAGTGGCGCAGGCTACTTCCGAGGGTATTTTGGCTTTCGGACCTTTCTCTCCCGACGGTTTCTTCGGCCTGAGCCATTACGAGCGTTTTGATGCCACCCTTGCCATGTATCACGACCAGGGTCTTGCTCCGTTCAAGGCTCTTTCATTCGAGGACGGTGTGAACTACACCGCCGGCCTGCCCATCGTGCGGACTTCCCCCGACCATGGAACGGCCTTCGATATGGCCGGGCGCGATGAGGCTGACCCGCATTCGATGCGTTCGGCAATCTTTACCGCCATCGACATTTTCAATGCCCGGGCCGACTATGCCGCTTTGCAGGCGGGCAAAATGGAGGAGCGCCACCTGGAGGGGACTGAGCGTCACGACCGTTCCGGCCGTCCCCAGATAGCCTGAGTCATGCGCCGTCTGTGCCTGTTTCTCCTGCTCTTGTCGGTCCTGCCGGCAAGAGCTCAGTTTGCACGCGACTCTGTTGGGCGACGGGCTTTCCGCCCCTCTCAGCTGATAGCTCCAGGGGTGCTTGTGGGTGCAGGCTTGGGAGTGCATTATTTCGGGCACGAGGCAATAGAGATTCCTGTAAAAGATTACGTTCAGGAGGATTTGCGCCGTGGCGGGGAAATGGCTTTCCACGATATCGGCTCGTATGTCCAGTATGTGCCCTCGGCTATGCATCTGGGGCTGGGTCTCGTGGGTTGCAAGGCTTCTCGTTCTTTTCTTGACAGGGCCATCGAATCGTCAGTATCTCACCTTGTGGCTCTTGGCTTGAGCCGTATCCCAAAATATTTTTTCCACAGCCTAAGGCCAGACGGCGGAGACTACAAGTCATTTCCCTCGGGGCATTCGATTCTTGCTTTTACGGGGGCTGAACTTGTGAGGATGGATTACGGTGCCCTTTGGGGAGCAGGGGCTTATGCGGCGGGAATCTATACTGCCGCCGACCGTATTTACGGTAACCGGCACTGGCTGGGCGATGTTATTGCCGGAGCAGGCCTTGGGATACTTGCTGCGCATGCAGGGGAGTGGTTGCTTGGGCCCGTGAAGAGCCTGCTGGGTATCCCGGACAGTGTTTGGGACGGATTGGGCGGCCGCCGGGTGCAGGTGGCAGTGGTGCCTTATGCCGACCCGTTCAGTTCTTCGTATTTGACCGGCATATCTATTCAGTTCTGATTTATTCCTGCAGCTCTGCCGAGCACTGCAGACTACGGCCTTCGGCCTATCCCTCCCGCTGCGCGATGCTTGCGGGCCCCTCCCACTCACGACTGCGTGGGCGCAGACGGTCTGCAGTGCTCGGCAGAGCTGCGGGATTACTCAGTGTAGAATTTAATCATTCTTTCGATGGCTCTGCGGCATACAGGGCAGAAGCCGGGAGCGGTGTTGGTCTTCATGCGGCAGTCGGGGCAAGCCCTCCAAACCCCCTTGCTCATATAGCCGCCCCCTTCGATAACGCTCACTCCGTTTTGGCCGAGCATATCTTCCCACTTGGATGAAAATTCTTTCATCGTGGTGATGTTTGGCTCCCAGGGCTCGCAGTCGGGGAAGTAATAGTTGCTGTACTGGTCGTCGTAATAGTATTCGTCTGCAAGTCCGGCAAAACTGTGCCCGAATTCATGAACCACCACCGGCCGGAACAAACTGTGGTGAGCGGTTGTTAGGGTGTAGGAATTATAGATTCCGCCACCACCGTAATTGTCGGTGTTCGCAAGAATAATGATGTGCTCGTAAGGGACCCCGGCCAGAGCGTTGTGCAGGTCTTTGATGCTGAGCGTAGTGAGGTAGCGCTCTGAATAAAACGTGTCGAAATGGGAGTGCAGAGGCGTGTCTTTCCATACGCCTTTGCCCGGTATGCTTACCCCGCTCTGCGGTGATTGAAGCCCCACGGCACGGAAGTTAAAGCGGTTCTTGTAGGTTTTGAACGGCTCGCTTGAAAGGATAGAGTCCATGGCCCTGCGGGCGTCTTTCCAGAAGGTGTCCATTTCTGAAGCAGTGTAGCCTTCGGCGACAATCACAACATCTATGCATTTGTCGGCCGGGCCGCTGATCAGCAGTTCTTTTGCATTCGGAGCGCCGACAGCGGGTCGAATCAGTATATCGGCGGGGTCGATGCGGTGAGTGAGCGAGGCCTGCGTACGTCCGTGAGTATCGAAGAGCTCAACGCATACTTCGCAGGGCTCCTGCGGCATCGGAACCAGGAATACATTCTCGAAACTGCGCCTGACCACAGTTGCTTCCTGAGTGTTCTGCCATTCCTGGAACAGGGTGCTGAACGATGTGCGGTACAAAACAGTACTGTCCGCTACCGATCGCACGGTTAACTGTCCGTTTCCTTTGAGAGGGACTTTGTCAAGGTTGTATCTCCGTCCCGCCCAGGGATGCAGGGAACGTATTTCGTCGAGGGCTATGGAGGCTTCCCGGGCCGTCCCGGAGAAAGAATAATCCAGCCGCAGGGTGCCCTCCTGCGCCTTCAGGCACAAGACGGCGGAAAGAGCTGAAAGCAGGCAAAAAAATCGCTTCATAAGCGCAAAAATACGATTTTTATCCGTAATTTTGCTGTCCACATTTTTTAAGCGCATAAAACGTACATGTTGAACATTAAAACAAAGGCTGAGCTGATTCAGTATTGCCTTGACAATAAAGTAGAAATCTTCAATTTCCATTATTGCGGTTGGGACGGGCGCCTCAAAACCCTGAACTTCGTCGTCCGCGACCGTGAGCATCTCACAAACATTCTTGAAGCGGGGGAGAGAGTGGACGGATCGAGTCTGTTCCCCTTTGTGGAGGCCGGCAAGAGCGACCTTTACGTCATTCCACGTTACCGCACCGCTTTCCGTGACCCTTTCTGCGAAGTGCCCACGGTCGGTGTGCTATGCTCTTTCTTCAACCGCGACGGCGAACCCTTCGACAGTTCCCCTGAATATGTGCTGCGCAAGGCCCACAAGGTTTTCAACGAAAAAACAGGCCTCCAAATGCAGACGATGGGCGAACTTGAGTACTACATAATCGCCCCCGACGACGGAATGTATCATATCGCAGACCAGAAAGGCTATCACGAGAGTGCGCCGTTCAACAAGTTTGCCGACTTCCGGGTGGAGGCTGTCCGCTACATCACCCAAGTGGGCGGGATGGTGAAATATGCCCATAGCGAAGTCGGTAACTTCTGCATGGATGGTAAGATATACGAGCAGAACGAAATAGAGTTCCTGCCGGTAGATATCGAAGATGCCGCAGACCAGCTGGTACTGGCCAAATGGGTTATGCGCCGCCTGGCTTACAGGTATGGTCTGACCATTACTTTCGCTCCCAAGATTACCAAGGGCAAGGCGGGTTCCGGTATGCACGTCCACTGTAAGTTTACACGTGACGGAAAGAGCGTCATGGTAAAGGACGGGGATATTACCGATGTGGTCCGCAAGGCTATCGCCGGGTATATGGATGCCGGAACTTCGCTGACCGCATTCGGCAATCCGCACCCTCTGGCATTCATGCGCCTGGTCCCTAACCAGGAGGCTCCTACATCTCTGTGCTGGTCTCATTCCAACCGCAGCGCCCTTGTGCGGGTGCCCCTCGGCTGGACCAGCAATGTTGACATGGCTGCCATCTGCAATCCGGGCGAGAAGAGCGCTCAGAGCGACTTTTCGGATAAAGCGACTTTCGAGTGGAGGGCTTCTGATGCCACGGCCAATACATATCTGCTGATGGCGGCGCTGTGCGCTGCCGCACGTCACGGTTTTGAAATGCCCGATGCTCTGGAAGTGGCACGCCGGACTTACGTAGGCCTTGGCGTCAATATCCACGCAGCCGGCAATGACGCCTTGAGGGAGTCTCTCGAACAGCTTCCCGCTTCATGCGCGGCGGCAGCGGACGAACTTGACAAGGACCGTCTTATTTATTCTTCCGAAGGGGTGTTCTCCGATGCCATGCTGGATTATCTTATAAGCTGCCTGAAATCATTTACGGAAGAGGACTGCAATTTCGAAAATAATCTTCACCTCGCGTAGGTCTTATTAATTGTTAATATGGGATAATTGTACTATATTTGCACGATTATCCCTATTTGTGCGTATGAAGAAACATTTGATAATTGCTATTTCGGCGGCGGCTGCTATCCTGTCGGCTTGTTCCGCCCCTACTAATGTTGTTTATTTCCAGGATTCTTCAGATAAAGAAATCCGCAACGACGTCGCAGTGGAGCCTATCCGCCTGCGTCCCGCCGACAAGATCAGTATCGTCGTTAACTGTAACGGAGTTGAACTGATGCAGCAATTCAATCTGCCTTATGTTTCGCGTTACGTCGGCTCCACCATAGAGGGCGCTACCAACTATAACACCGGAGTGAGCGGCTATATTGTTGACGGCGACGGTAATATCGATTTCCCCGTCATTGGCAAGATTCCGGTTGCAGGTCTCACGAGGGCTGAGGTTGCGGATAAGATCAAGAACGAACTTATGGCTCAGGATCTGGTACGTGACCCTGTGGTTACCGTAGATTACCTGAATCTTTACGTGTCGCTGATGGGCGAGGTTGCACGTCCCGGACGTTATGCCATCGTGAGGGATGAGGTTACAATCCTTGATGCTCTTGCTCTCGCCGGTGACCTTACCATCCTGGGGCGCCGTGACAATATCCGAGTCATCCGCGAGGAAGGGGGAGTCCAGAAGACTTACCTCATCGACCTCCGCTCTATGGAGAACCTGGTGCAGAGTCCGGCTTACTACATTTGCCAGAACGACCTTATCTATGTAGAACCCAACGAGATGCGCACAAGGCAGTCTACTGTCAACGGTAATACCGTCCTCAGTACTTCTTTCTGGATTTCCATCGCATCCCTTGCCGCCACCATCGTCTCGACCATCACCGTCGTCGCCATGAGGACAGCGGCAATGAACAATTAAGTTAAATATCCCTATCATGGCAGATAATACTTCTCTTAACCGCAATCAGCAAGATCAAGGGGAAAGCTTCAACCTTAAGGATTTCCTTGTCAAATGTGCTTCCAAGTGGTATTGGTTTGTGGCATCTGTGGTCTTGTGCGTCCTTGTTGCGACTTTCTATCTTGTCAAGACTCCTAAAGTATATACCCGTTCGTCCACGGTGCTGATCAAGGAATCGGCTATCCGCCGTTCTACCAATGATCTGGAATCGATGCTGTCGGCCGGCGGTATGACCCAGCAGAATTCCAAGCTCGCTAACGAAATCATCGCCCTGCAGTCACCGGACCTTATGCGTGAGGTCGTCCAGCGTATGGGCCTCGATTTCAATTACAGCGTAGCCGGCCGCGCCCGCAAGCACGTTATCTACGGTGCGGGTCTGCCTATCCGCGCCCGCTTCTTGGAGCCTGCCGGCAGGGTTGATATGGAGCTTACTCCCGATAAGGACGAAGCCGGCCGCTTCAAGCTTGTAATGACGGCTCCTAATTCCAAGGAAAGCAAGTCTTATGAAGCTGCATACGGTGATACTCTTGCCACCGCCGCCGGACCGCTGGTCATATCGCTTGTGGATTCGCTCTCCGTTGTGAGCCAGCCTATCTTCATCAATCACTATTCCATCCAGGGAGCCACGTCTTCATACAACAGCAGGCTTTCCGCCTCTGCCCTGAACACCAAGAACTATTCCGATGTTCTGGCCCTTACCATCACCGACCAGAGCCCCCGCAGGGCGGAGGATGTCCTTGACATGGTTCTCACCGTCTATAATGAGAACTGGGTGGACGACCGCAACAAGACCGCCGTCAGTACATCTCATTTCATCGATGACCGTCTTGCCGCAATCGAGCAGGATCTCGGTAATGTAGATACCGACATATCGAATTACAAGAGCCGTTATGTCATCCCTGACGTGGCGGCTGTGTCGAGCATGTACATGTCGCAGAGCCAGGAGGCTACGCGCCAGCTGCAGGATCTGGACAACCAGCTGTATTCAGCTCGCTATGTGCGCACCAGCTTGAGTTCGTCCGACGATTATTCCAAGATGCTCCCTTCGCCTCCGAGCTTGTCCAACATAAACATTACCAATCAGATAGGTAAGTATAACGACCTCGTGCTGAGGCGCAACAACCTGGTCGCCAACTCTTCGGAGCGCAACCCTATCGTTCAGGAGATGAACGCCAACCTGAACGACATGCGCTCAACTATCCTGGCATCGGTGGATGACCTTATCAACACCCTCCAGGCCCAGATCAGCAATATCCAGAAGGCCGAGCAGAGGGCCACTTCGCGTCTGGCGGACAACCCCAAGCAGTCGCAGTACCTCCTGAGCGTCGAGCGTCAGCAGAAGGTTAAGGAAGCACTCTACATTTTCCTTCTCCAGAAGAGGGAAGAGAATGAGCTCTCCCAGGCATTTACCGCCTACAACACACGCGTAATTACACGGCCTACCGGTTCGCCCAGGCCTACTTCTCCCAATACAAAGCAGATACTCCTTATCGCTTTCGTCCTTGGATTGCTCATCCCGCTGGCAGTCTTGTACCTGATGACCGTCACCGATACCAAGATCAGGGACCGCAAGGATCTTGAAGCCGTAAAGGCTCCTTTCCTTGGCGAAGTTCCCCTTCATGGCAACGACAAGCTGAGCGCTATCGACAAGCTTAAGAATCTTAAGAATATCAAGATTAAGGATATCAACAAGAAGAAGGAAGACAAAGTGTCGTTCCTGGTGCATCATGGCAAGAGGGATGCCGTGAACGAGGCGTTCAGAGTGTGCCGTACCAACCTTGAGTTTATGAACCGCGGCTCTTCCAACCACGTTATCATAACCACATCTTTCAATCCCGGTTCCGGTAAGACTTTCGTCACCTCAAATCTCGGAGCTGCATTGAGCATCAAGGGATTCAAAGTGCTGTTGGTGGACGGCGACCTGCGTCACGCTTCGCTTTCGTCCCTTGTCGGCAGCCCCAAGAAAGGTCTTTCCAACTACCTTTCAGGCGAGGGTATCGATATCAACTCCGTTATGGTCAAGGTCGAAGAGTACGATTCTCTTACTATTCTGCCGGTCGGTACCATCCCTCCCAACCCCAGTGAGCTTGTGGGCAGCCGCCAGTTCGCCGAACTTATCGCTTCCCTGAAGGGCGAGTATGACTACATACTCATCGACTGTCCTCCGTTCAATATCGTGGCGGATACACAGATCATTTCCGAAATCGCCGACCGTACTATCTTCATCGTCCGTTCCGGTATGCTTGACAAGGTTATGATCCATGAGATCGAGGATATCTACTCCAAGGGTACCCTCAAGAACCTGTCGCTCCTGCTCAACGCAACGGAAATGTCATCCGGACGGGGCAGCTACGGGTATGGTTACCGTTACGGATACGGCGGCTATCATTCGTACGATTATTATTCGCAGAAAGATAAATAACAGGGCTTTGCATTTCCGTATAGAAAAACAGTTCGGCAAGTTCGCGACCAAGTATTTGGATGTGCGGATGGTACTTGTGATGGACATCATCCTGTCTGTCCTGGTATCGGCCCTTGTGCTTTTCGGCGCCACTTCCGTGGCTCCTGAGCATCTTATGCCGCGTATGCGGTTCTGGCTGGTATGGATGATCTCCTCGCTGTGCTCGACAGTGGTTATGTTCCTGGCCGTCAAGACTTATGTAATCATCATACGTCACACCAGCTTCAAGGACATTATCAAGTTTGCGATAGCTCTGGGAGGGAAAGCGGTCATGATGCTTGTATCATTGATCGCTTTCGCCCGCGTGGACAGCATCGTGATTGTGATGCTGTGCCTCGACCTGCTTCTTTCCCTTCTTTTCATTATGGGCGTCCGGCTTATAATGATCTTCGTCTATGATATCTATAAGTCGAGAGTGCGCGACCTGCAGAAATGCCGCAGGGTTCTGGTTTACGGCACTTCAGACAAGTCGGAATCGGCTATCACCCGCTTTCGTAATTCATCGCACTACGACCTCATAGGTATCATTACGCCCAATTCTTCGCTCAAGTACGCCAAGTTTGCCGATAAGTCGGTCTATTATTTCAAAGACGAGAAAGACCTGGACCGTCTTTCGCTGAGCCTGTCCGTTACAGCTGTACTGTTCACCCGTAAGGAAGACGCCCGCCTTGAAAACGAGCGGCTTATCAAGTATTGCTACAGCCTCGGGCTCAAGGTTCTGTACCTTCCTGAAATGGGCGAGATTGGAGAGGACCGTGGCTCGGGCATCCGTGAAGTGAAAATCGAGGACCTCCTGGGGCGTGATGAGATAATGGTGTCCATGCCTGAAATCAAGGCCGGCTTTGCAGGAAAGACGGTTATGGTGACCGGTGCTGCCGGGTCGATAGGTTCCGAGCTTTGCCGTCAGCTTGCTACATTCGGTATCGCCAAGCTCATCCTGTTCGACAACGCCGAGACTCCTATGCACAACCTGCGGCTTGAGCTGGAGGATACTTTCCCCTCCCTGGATTTCGTTCCTGTCATAGGAGATGTGCGTTTGAGGGCCAGGCTTGATTATGCATTCAGGCGCTTCAAGCCCGACGTTGTATTTCACGCGGCAGCTTACAAGCATGTGCCCTTGATGGAAGAGAATCCTTGCGAGGCCGTACTGGTGAATCTTGTGGGAACGAGCTATGTGGCGGATCTCTGCATTCAGTACGGTGTGGATAAGATGGTTATGATATCGACTGACAAGGCCGTCAATCCGACCAACATCATGGGTTGCAGCAAGCGCCTTGCCGAGATTTATGTCCAGAGTCTGGGCCTTGCCATCGAGAGGGGAGAGCATGAGGGAAAGACGCGCTTTGTGACCACCCGGTTCGGCAATGTGCTCGGGTCCAACGGCTCGGTTATACCCCGTTTCCGCGAGCAGATCCGCAAGGGCGGCCCCGTGACGGTAACGCATCCGGATATAACCCGCTTTTTCATGACTATTCCCGAGGCCTGCCGCCTCGTCATGGAAGCCGTAGTACTGGATACCGCCAACCGTATCTGCGTGTTCGATATGGGAGAGCCTGTCAAGATCGATACCCTGGCACGGCGTATGATCGAGCTCTCCGGACTTGTGGTCGACAAGGATATCAAGATTGAATATACAGGCCTGAGGCCTGGTGAAAAGCTATATGAGGAGGTTCTCTCTAATGTCGAGAATACCGAGCCTACAAAGCACGGACGCATTCGTGTCGCGAAGGTGCGTATTTACGAGTATTCCGAGGTCAGGGAGTATGTTGACGCTTTGGACGTACTTGCCCGCAAGGTAGAGATTCCCGAGATGGTGAAGTTGATGAAAAAAATCGTGCCCGAATTCATCTCCAAAAATTCCCGGTTCTCGGAATATGACCCCAAATAGCTCCGCCTCCTCTTTACACTGGTACGTCGGCTGCGTGCGCAGCTGCCAGGAGAAAAAGGTCTCGGAGAGCCTTTCGCGGATGGGCGTGGAGCATTATCTGCCGGTGCGCAGGGAGATACATAAGTGGAGCGACAGGCGCAAGCTTGTTGAAACCCTTGTTTTACCGCGGTTTATTTTCATCCGCTGTACCGACAATGACCGGGTGGCCCTGTTGGCCCGCGAGCAGCGTATCTGGCGCTTCCTCCCTTCGGAGGGCAAGGCTGCAGTGGTGAGGGATGAAGAGATGGAGACTTTCCGCAGGATGGTTCAGGACGGACCGGCACCTGTGCGTCTCAGCGACCGGAACCTCTCTCCCGGCGACCGGGTTAGGGTTATAGACGGCCCGCTGGCCGGCCTTGAATGTGAATTGGTAAGTGTGGCCTCGGGGCGTTGCCTTGCCGTCAGGCTTGGAGTTTTAGGGACGGCTACAATGGATTTGGATATACAAACAGTAGAAAGGATATGACTGTTCTGGTTACAGGAGCAAACGGGCAGCTGGGTTCGGAAATCCGCATCGTGGCGGCTTGCTCATCGGACCGATATATTTTCACCGATGTGGAGGAGCTTGATATCTGCTCCGCCACGGCGGTGGACGCCATGGTCGAGAGCGAGGGCGTTGACGTCATCATCAATTGCGCCGCTTTCACCAACGTGGAGGCGGCTGAAGACAATTCCGGGCTTGCCGAAATGCTGAACGCCGAGGCTGTAGGCAATCTTGCCGGAGCTATGGCGCGGCGTGGCGGGCTTCTGGTCCATATCAGCACCGATTATGTATTCGGCAAAGAGGTCTACAATACCCCTTGCCGGGAGGATATGACAGGCACTCCTACTGGGGTTTACGGGCTTACAAAGCTTCACGGCGAGCAGGCCGTTCTGGCCGCTGGCTGTAAGTATGTTATTATCCGTACCGCCTGGCTGTACAGCGAATTCGGACGTAACTTTGTAAAGACCATTTTGTCGCTTACAGAGTCGCGTCCCTCCATTAACGTGGTTTTCGACCAGGTAGGCACTCCGACATACGCCCTCGATCTGGCCAAAGCGATTTTCAGTATCGTCGAGGGGCGTCTTTGGGAAGGCCGCAGCGGGATTTACAATTACTCCAACGAGGGGGTGTGCAGCTGGTACGATTTCGCCTGCGCCATTGCACGCCTCTCCGGTCACGGCCATTGCTCCGTCAAGCCTTGCCATTCAGGGGAATTCCCTTCCAAGGTTATCCGCCCCGCTTATTCTGTATTGGACAAAACAAAAATCAAGGAGACTTTCGGCGTCGCTGTCCCTTATTGGATGGACAGCCTGCGGATATGTCTTGATAATATGAAGTTAATATGAAAGGAATAGTTCTTGCCGGCGGCTCCGGAACCCGCCTCTATCCCATTACCAAGGGTGTCAGCAAGCAGTTGCTCCCTATTTACGACAAGCCTATGGTGTATTATCCCGTGAGCGTTCTGATGCTCGCCGGGATAAGGGATATACTCATCATTTCAACACCTCAGGATCTTCCCGGCTTCAGGCGCCTGCTTGGCGACGGCTCGGATTACGGCGTGCATTTCGAGTATGCCGAGCAGCCGTCTCCCGACGGTCTTGCACAGGCATTTATTATTGGCAAGGACTTTATAGGTGACGACTGTGCCTGCCTGGTATTGGGCGACAATATCTTTTACGGCGATGCATTTACACCCAAGCTTCAGGAGGCGGTGCGCTCTGCCGAAGAGGACTCAATGGCCACGGTATTCGGTTACTGGGTGAAGGATCCCGAGCGTTACGGGGTGGCGGAATTCGATGCCGACGGACGTTGTCTGAGCATTGAAGAAAAGCCTTCCCGGCCCAAGTCGAATTACGCTGTCGTGGGCCTGTATTTCTATCCCAACAAAGTCGTCGACGTAGCGGCCCACATCAAGCCGTCTGCGCGCGGAGAGCTTGAAATAACTACTGTAAACCAGGAATTCCTGGCAGCAGGGGAGCTTAAGGTTCAAACCCTCGGACGCGGCTTTGCATGGCTGGATACCGGAACTTTTGACTCGCTCAGTGACGCCAGCACTTTCGTTGAAGTTATCGAAAAGCGCCAGGGGCTCAAGATTGCCTGTCTTGAAGACATTGCGTACCGGAAGGGATGGATCGATGCTGAACGCCTTCGCGAAATCGCGGCGCCCATGGCCAAGAATCAGTACGGACAGTATCTTTTGAAACTTATTGACGAGAAATGAAAAGAAGCATAATCATTACCGGCGGCGCCGGATTCATAGGCAGCCATGTTGTGCGCTTGTTCGTGAACAAGTATCCCGATTACCGCATCCTTTGCCTTGACAGCCTCACTTATGCCGGGAACCTCGCTAATCTTAAGGATGTCGAGAATAAGCCCAATTTCCGCTTTGTCAAGATGGATATCTGCGATTTCGATGCCGTCTATGCCCTGATGCAGGAAGAAAAGGTGGACGGAGTAATCCACCTTGCTGCAGAAAGCCACGTTGACCGCAGTATCAAGGACCCGTTCACGTTTGCAAAGACCAACGTGCTGGGTACGCTGAGCATGCTTCAGGCGGCCCGGCTCTGGTGGGAAAGCCAGCCGTCGGGGTATGAGGGCAAGCGCTTTTACCATATCTCCACCGACGAGGTGTACGGCGCTCTCGAGATGACTCATCCCGAAGGCGTAACGCCTCCGTTCAGCACCAAGGCCTCAAGCGAGAGCCACCATCTTGCCTACGGCGAAGTTTTCTTCACCGAGGATATGAAGTATCAGCCGCACAGCCCGTACAGCGCCGCCAAGGCGTCAAGCGACCATTTCGTACGCGCTTTCCATGACACCTACGGCATGCCGACGATAGTGACCAACTGCTCCAACAACTATGGCCCTTATCAGTTCCCGGAGAAGCTTATACCGTTGTTCATCAATAATATCCGCCACCGTAAACCGCTGCCTGTATATGGTAAGGGCGAGAATGTGCGCGACTGGCTGTACGTTGAAGACCACGCCCGTGCCATTGATGTAATATTCCATAATGGCAAGGTGGCCGAAACCTATAACATCGGAGGCTTCAACGAATGGAAGAACATCGATGTCATCAAGGTGCTTATCAATACCGTCGACCGCCTGCTCGGACGGCCTGAAGGTGCTGACATGGACTTGATTACATTCGTTACCGACAGGGCAGGGCATGACCTGCGCTACGCCATAGACAGCCGCAAGCTCCAGAAAGAACTCGGCTGGGAACCGTCGTTGCAGTTCGAAGAAGGTATAGAGAAGACCGTCCGCTGGTATCTGGACAACCAGGAGTGGATGGACAATGTTACTTCCGGCGACTACCAGAAGTACTACGACGAAATGTATAAAGGGCGCTAGATACCGAGCAGCTTCTTGCGGGCCAGCAGGCAGTCTCCAAGGACGGTCGCCTTGCGGCCGAGAGTCGAGAGGCGTATTTTGGTGTCCGAAGCCACTCTGGCCATTGAATACTTGTTGACTACTGTCCGCACGGGCAGCAGCAGATGGTCTTTACCCACGATGAGGCGCCCGCCGATGATCACGAGGCCGGGGTTGAAGATGTTGATGACACCTGCAATGCCGCGGCCTAGCATTTCGCCGATTTCTCCGATGCACTCAATTGCGAGGACATCACCGTCCTGTACCGCTTGTAGAATCTCAGAGAGGTCGAGATTGCCGTTCTCTTTGTAAATCTTCGATAGGGAAGAACGTCTGCCGGCTTTCAGTTTCTCTACGATGATGCGCCTCAGGGCCGAGCCGGATGCGCCTGTCTCGAGGCAGCCGACCTTGCCGCAGCGGCACATTATATTGTTGTCCAGAAGGGGGAAGTGGCCTATTTCGCCGGAAAAGCCGGACTTGCCGTAATACAGGTGGCCGTCCAGAATCATGCCCATGCCGAGACCCCAGCTGAGGTTGATGGCAATCATGTCCTTATTGGCATTCTTGCCCAGGTACATATATTCTCCGTAGGTCAGGGCCCTGGAGTCGTTCTCTATACTGACCGGTACGTTCAACTCCCTCTGGAAAAGGTCTTTAAGCGGAAGATCGTCGCTGACGAAGTATGTGAGGGAATAGCCCTGTTCGGGATTTACGCGCCCGGACAGGCTTACGCCTGCGGCAAGTACCTTGATCCAGGGGATGCCGGCCGCTACCACATTGTCCTGGACCATGCGGCACATCTGCCTGAAAGAGCCGGAGTTGGACTCAAGCACGAATTCAATGTCCTCTATGTACTTGAGCATATTGCCCTTGAAGTCCGTAATAGCAATGTGAAAGTGATGCCTTGCTACGTCGATTCCTACAAAATACCCGGCATTGGGATTGAGGCCGAATATGCTCGGCCTCCGGCCGCCGGAGGTGCCAATCTTTCCCTCGTCCAGAATGAATCCGTCTTCCTTGAGCTCACTTATCAATTTGGTGACGGTCGGAACGCTTATCCCCAGCGTTTTGCTGAAGAACGAAATGCTGGACTCCTCGTGGGTTATGCACAAACGGAGTATTTCACGTTTGGCTAACGCGCTTTTGGAGCTGTCGTCATTGAGAAATGTATTGGTCATTGCGTCGTGGTTCTTATGCAAAAATATCAATTATTTCCTATATTTGTACAGATTTTGTAAAAAATTTTAAAATGAAATTGTCAATTAAGGCAAAATTGACCTTGAGCCTGAGTGCTATCGCCGTGATATTGCTTATATCCGAGACTATTTCCGTGCTCGAGTATGCCAAAATGAGCACTTACGTCTCCGATCTTATCGCCGACGATATCAGCAGCCTCAATACGGCTCACAAACTTGCCGATATCAGCAATAAATATAACCTGGACGTGTTGGCGGTCATAGGTGACGATGCCGCCGAAATCCCCAAATTCGACCAGGAGTATTTCCTATCGCACTGCGACTCGCTCCGAACTTCGCTGGAGTCCAATGCTATACAGCCTCTGACCGATTCGGTGGTGTATGCCTGCTCGGCCTATGTGCTTACGTCCCTTGAGCTTGAGAATGTGCTCGATTCGCCTTTCATCGACTCCCGCAGCTGGTATTTCAACCGCCTGCAGCCCAGTTTCGCCCAGCTCAGTTCGGATATAGACGCTCTCGAGACGGCCATATACCACGACCTTGAAAAGAACTCGAAGACTTTTGAACGCGGTTTCTACAGGAGCATTATCCCCGGAATCGTAGCGGTGGCGGTGGGCTTGCTGCTGGTGTTCCTTCTTCTGCTGTTTATCCTGGCCTATTATGTCACGCCCCTTAAAAAGATGCTCAGTTCGCTAGAGGGTTACCGGTCGTATAACAAAAAATACACTTATACTTTCGATGGAGACGACGAACTGCTCAAGCTCAATGAGGGAATCACTGAACTTTCGAGCGAGAATCTCCAACTCCGCAAGCGCCTCAAGGATCTGAAATCCAAAGTCTCAGATGAACTGGAAGGGAATCAGCCGTAATGTCGGGCTCGCCTTGCTGGTGAGCTCCCTGTTTATGCTGCTTTCGGTACTGACATCGGTGCTGAACGGCAAAGACAGCGCTTGTGCCGCACTGATAATCAGTTTTACCATCACCTTCACGGTAGGTATTTTCCCTTTTATATTTGTCCGCAAGTCTTCGGCCATAACCCTTAAGGAGGGGTATGTGACCATTACCCTGTCGTGGCTTCTTTCGTTCGTGTTCGGAATGCTGCCGTACGCCCTTTGGGGAGGTCCTTTTTCGGTCGCGAACGCCTGGTTCGAGAGTGTCTCGGGTTTTACGACTACCGGCTCCAGCATACTTGACAATGTAGAAGCTCTGCCGCGCAGCCTTCTTTTCTGGCGCAGCAGTACCCATTTCATCGGCGGCTTGGGAGTAGTGGTCTTCTTGCTGCTTATTATTCCGGATTCGAGTCCGGTTAAGCTGCGCCTTGCCAATATGGAACTCGGCAGTTTGTCGCGCAGTGCCTATTCTGTGCGTACTAACCGTACCGTATATGTTTTCGCGTATGTATATCTGGCAATTTTCGCTCTGGCTTTCATACTGTATGCTCTTGCTGGGATGCCTCTTTTCGATGCTCTCTGTCATGCCATGAGCGTATCGGCAACCGGAGGTTTCAGTACGCGCAATGCTTCCATAGGTGCCTTCGGTTCCCGCTGGATCGAAGCCGCCACGATGATATGCATGTATCTGTCTTCGCTGCATTTCGGCCTTTTGTATCTGGCAGTTATAAAGCGCTCCCTCAAGCCCCTTAACAATTCGGTGGTCAAGTACTATTCGGTATCGGTACTTGGCTTCGCCCTGCTGCTGGGTATATGCCTTAAGGTCTACGGCTACTGCAGTTCCTGGGGCGATTCGCTATGGAACGGCCTGTTCGAGGTGCTCTGCATCTCCACCACAACTGGCTTTGCTATTATCGACAACAGTACCTGGCCGGGGATAATGTGCGCGCTGATAATGCTTCCTGCGGTAGTGTGCGCCTGTGCGGGCAGTACGTCCGGCGGTCTTAAGATGGACCGTATAATGCTTGCTCTCAAGACCATCGGGCGGCATATAGGACGGATCCTCCATCCTTCGTCGGTTAATGAAATTAAGTTCGGAGGCAGAGTCCTTAAGGATGAGGATATATCTCCGCACTTGCTCTATATAGTGCTTTACGTGCTGCTTCTGGCTGTATCAATAAGCTTGAGCCTCTGGTTTGGAGTGGGGTGGCAGAACTCTTTGGGCGCCTCTATCACCAGTCTTAGCAATGTCGGCCCCGCCCTAGGTTCGATGGGCTCGATGGGATCATTCAACGGCATTTCCGATGCTGCCAAACTGGTGTTCACGATGGATATGTTCCTGGGCCGTATCGAAATATTTCCTATGCTTGCCGTGGTGGCAATGGTTTTCGACAAGCGTAACCGCTGATGGATACGCAAAGGCTGTACGAGGGCTTCTTGAAGGCCCTGGATGTGGAGGCGACACCTTGTCAGGATGCTCTTTTCAGAGATATAGCAAAATTCTTGTGCACCGACGAGGGCGATATCTTTGTCATAAACGGATATGCCGGAACCGGCAAGACTACCGCGCTCGGAGCCGTTATAAACGTGCTGCGGCGCGTGGGCATCAAGTCGGTTCTGCTTGCGCCTACCGGGCGCGCTGCAAAAGTGCTGTCAGCCATGTCGGGGAGGCCCGCAAGTACGGTTCACAAGCACATATACCGCCAGAAGTCGGTTGACTCCAACGGCTACGGGCAGTTTTCGCTCTCTCCCAACAAGGCTAAGCACACTTTGTTCGTGGTCGATGAGGCATCGCTTATAGGCGTTGATCTGCAGGCGCAGAATGACTCTCTCTTCGGCTCCGGTGATTTGCTCTCGGACCTAGTGTCTTTCGTGCGCTCCGGAGAAGACTGCCGCTTGATACTGCTTGGTGACGCCGCTCAGCTTCCGCCGGTCGGCCTTGAAGCCTCTCCGGCGCTGACTCCTGACTACATGGACGGATTCGGGGGCGTGAGCTATGCTACACTGACTTCTGTCGTGCGCCAGGCGGGCGATTCCGGTATTCTGGACAATGCCACGAGGCTCCGCCGGAGAATTGAAAACTCTTCAGGTGAAGAGGCATTCGAGTTTCTTGACTTAAGGGCCTCTGAAGGGGGCGATGTGGAGCGTATCGGCGGCGGGGAACTCTTGAATGCTCTTTCAGATGCTTACAGCCGCTATGGGTACGATGATACAATAGTCCTTTGCCGCTCCAATAAAAGAGCTATACGGTACAATCTTGGAATCCGTTCCCAGGTGCTTTACAAAGAAGAAGAGATAGCCCGAGGCGACAAGTTTATGATTGTCAAGAACTGCTATCAGTTTGTGGAAGATGCGGAACAGATGGACTATATAGCAAACGGAGACGTGGCAGTGCTGCAGAAAATATGGAATTACGAAGACCGTTACGGCCTGCGCTTTGCCGACGCCTTGCTGCAGTTCCCCGACTATGATTTCTGCGAGCTTAGGGCCAAGGTGTGCCTGGATACCCTCACGAGCGAATCGGCTTCGCTGACAAGGGAGCAGCAGAATGCTCTGTATGAGGGCGTGAGTGCCGATTATGCCGACCGTGGCAGCAAGAAGCGCATCTGGGAGGCTGTGAGGGAAGATCCTTTCTTTAACGCCCTTCAGCTTAAATATGCCGATGCTGTCACGTGCCATAAGGCCCAGGGCGGTCAATGGGCTTGCGTTTTTGTTGACAATCCATTCTGGCAGGACTATCTTTCCGTCGAAGACCTGAAGTGGCTCTATACGGCTCTTACACGCGCTGTGCAGAAGGTTTATCTGGTTAATTTCAGAGACAATTATTTCAAATGAGCGGGGGCTTTGCCGACATACTCGAGTCTATCGGGAAGAAGGACAGGGGCAAGCTCGAATCGAAGATTCCTGCCTGGGCGGACGTGGAAATCGAGGTCCCATCTTCTCTCAATTTCCAGCAGTGTTCAGGGCAGAGTGCAGCTTTGTATAAAGCCTCTCTGATAAGCGAAAACTGCCGGGTAGCCGACTTGACCGGTGGCCTGGGTGTTGACAGCTGGGCTTTTGCATCGCGCGCTGCCGCTCTCTGGTACAACGACCGTGATGTGGCGCTTCGCTCTGCCGTAGAGCGCAATTTTGCGAGGTTGGGCATTGGGAACGTGGTATTTAACGGTTTCGAAATAGATGCTGCATCGGCCGGGTGGCAAGAAGAACTGCGTGCGTTCCGGCCCGATGTGGTTTATCTCGACCCTGCCAGGCGCAGTGACTCGGGACGCAAAGTGTTTTTGCTTGAAGAGTGCAGTCCCGATGTGCTGACACTTATGCCACTGCTGTTGGAAATCGCTCCGCGCGTTATTATAAAAGTTTCTCCGATGGCCGACCTTACGATGCTCCGGCGAAGGCTTGGCAGTAAGCTTGAAGAACTGCACGTAGTAGGCTCGGGAGGGGAGTGCAAGGAGGTTTTGTGCCTATGTGCGCGCAGTGCCGGCTTCAGTGGCGTTGTGCTCTTCGAAGACGGCTGTACTTTTAATTCCTCTTGGGGCTCTGCTCCTGGGGCTTGCTCCAACAATAATGTGGATGCCGAGGCAGGAACCTCGGGGGAGCTGCTGTTCGTGCCCTCGGCTGCAATGACTAAGTCGGGTCTGGGGCCCGGGATCTGCCTCATGGGGTACTCAGAGGAGTTGCAGCATTTCGGAAAATACTGGCAAGTTGTTGAAAACCTGCCGTTTGCCTCTTCGGTAATCAAAACACTACGCCGGCGTTACCCTCAAGCCGACGTCAGCTCTAAGGGCCTTCCCGTCAGCGCCGAAGAGCTCCGGAAAAAGCTGGGCGTGAAACCCGGAGGTCCCGTGCAGATTATTGCTTGCAACCTGTCGGGAGACCGCCGCCTGATGGTCTGTGAGCCTTTGAACTCAGCCGATTAATTATCTTTCTGATCAGGTAGCAGATGCTTTGTCCAGAACAGGGCATCGTTTGCTTTGTCGTGGGTATGCTGATAGCCGCGGTAGCCGTGCATTCCGTCTGGATAGATCATCAGCTCGAACTGGATGTTGTTCTTCTGCAAGGCGTCTATAAGCTGAAGGGTGTTCTGGAAATGCACGTTATCGTCTCCTGTGCCGTGGGTCAGCTTAAGGGCGGGCATTCCGTCGTGCAGGCCTCTCAGAGGCTGCAGGGCACAAGATTTGACCCAGGTAAGTACGCTTGCCTCAGCGTATCCCTCCGGGTTGGCCTGAGGAGTGTCCATGTAACGCTCCGTGTAGTGCGAATCGTATAGTTTCCAATCATATACGCCTCCTCCGCCGACTCCGCAGCAGAAGTATTCAGGGTAGCGCAGAACCAGCATCGCGGTGGTAGTGCCGCCGAAAGAGAAGCCCTCGACTCCAATGCGGCTGCCGTCAACGTATGGCATGCTCTGGAGCCATTTTGCCCAGCAGATATAGTCCTGGAGTTCGATTACCGTCATTCTCTTGAATGCCTGGTCCATACCTGCCCTGCCGTTCTCTCCGGACGAGCGTGGATCCACCACGATGTAGATGATTCCGTTTTGCCAGCACCAGAAGTCGGAGGCGTCGCGGCTTTGCCAGTAGTCTCTTACGTATGGAGTGCCCGGGCCTCCGTACAACTGCATGATTACCGGGTATTTCCGGGAAGGGTCGAATCCGCGGGGAAGACACATAAGGCCGTACAGGTCGAAGCCCTCGTTGGACAGAGTTACAAGGTGCGGCCGGGGACCTTCAGCATCACTCTCGGCAATTGGAGGGAACTTCTTGACTGTCAGCGCATTCCCTTTGACCTCGGTCCAAGGGCTGCGGGAGTTGGAAAGGCGGGCTGTGAAAGTCTTTCCGTCGGCTGAAAACTCTACTCCGGCAGTATAATATGAGGGGTCGGTCAGCGTGTAAATGCGGCCTTTTTTATCCAACCTGTAAAGCGTAGGATGGATGCGCGAATCACGCTTTGCAAGGAACCAAAGATTGCCTTTTTTAGCGTCGTATTTCAAGAGCTGGATGTCCCAGTTAGGGCCGTCGGTTAGGCGCTTGAAAGAACCGTCATAACCCAGGAAATATATCTGCTCCCAGCCCGACTCGAAGTTGCGTGCCATCAGCAGTCCCTTGTCGGTGAAGAGCATACCCTCGATCCATGTGACCCAGGTGGGGTATTCTTCGGTATAAACTTCCCGCTTGCTGCCGTCTGAGGCGCTTACGGCAAATACTTCCAGGCGGCTTTGCCTGCGGGGCATGCGGCTCACGAACAGTTCGTCCGAGTCCGGGCCCCAGAAAGGAGTGCCGAAGTACTGCTGGGGGTCTCTCTCGAATTCGGCCCAGGTAATCTCGCCCCCTGTGGTGGCTATGCCAATCTGCACTTCCGGGTTGCTCTCTCCGGCTTTAGGGTAGCGTGTCAGCGAGAGTTTCCCGTCCTGACCGAAGGGGGAGTAAATAGGGAACATTGGAACATTCGAGTTGTCGAAGCGGTAAAAAGCCAGCTTGCGCGAGTCCGGACTCCACCAGAAAGCCTTGTACCTCGAGGGACGTCCGAAAATCTCTTCGTAATAAACCCAGGAGGCGTATCCGTTGAGTATCAGGTCGCTCCCGTCTGAAGTGATGCGGCGTTCCTGACCGCTTGCTATATCTCTAATCCACAAATCGTTATCCCGGGTGAAGGCAATCTTTGTAGAATCGGGTGACGGGGTTGGGTTGACCTCGTTCGAGGGAGCCTGTGCTCCGGCAATGCTCGCTGAAAGCAAGAAAAAAGCAAATACTATCTTTTTCATCACTACAAAATTAATGAATTCCCCCAAAAAATACTTATCTTTGAAGATTAAATATCAAAACAATGGCAATAATTGAATGTAAGGAAGTCTGCAAAAGCTTCGGCGAAAAAGTGGCTCTTGACAAAGTGAGCCTGGATATTCCCGAGGGGCGGATTTTTGGATTGCTCGGGCCCAACGGCGCGGGCAAAACCACCTTGATTCGTATCATCAACCGAATCACTATTCCTAACTCCGGGGATGTTTATTTCAACGGCAGGCCTATCACTCAGGATGACGTGTCACGCATTGGCTATATGCCCGAAGAGCGCGGACTTTACCGCAAAATGAAAGTGGGGGACCAGGCCATGTATCTGGCCCGGCTTAAGGGTATGAGTGCTCTGGATGCCCGTAAATCATTGAAAGATTGGTTCGTGCGCTTTGGTATACAAGACTGGTGGGATAAAAAAGTGGAGGAACTCTCCAAGGGTATGGCCCAGAAGCTGCAGTTTATCACTACCGTTGTCCACCGCCCTTCCCTGATGATTCTGGATGAGCCGTTTTCGGGTTTCGACCCTGTAAATGCCGAGCTTATCCGCCAGGAAATCCTCCGTCTCAAGGAAGAAGGAGCTACCATCATCCTTTCAACCCACAACATGGAGTCGGTGGAGGAACTTTGTGACAGTATAGCACTTATCAACAAGGCCCACCTTGTCATTACCGGTGGCGTGGAGCAGATAAGGCGCGACTATGGCAACAACAATGTGGAACTCGTTTACACCGACGAGGAAGGCCGCCACTCCGAGGTCCTTCCCCGCGAAACCGACGGAACTTCCACCCTGCAGGCCTATCTGGCCAAGGGCGTGACCATCAATTCGTACAAAGAACTGATGCCGCGCATGAACGATATTTTCATCAAACTCGTAACTGAAAAGCAATGAACCTGCACACTACCGGTATAATAATCAGCAGGGAGTACCTCAACAAGGTCAAGAAGAAGAGCTTCCTTATCACCACCTTCCTGGTGCCCATTCTTTTTGCGGCTCTCTGCATCCTTCCTTCCCTGATCATGCTCGGGACGAAGGAAAGTTCCAAGAATATCGCCGTCGTCGATAATTCCGGAATAGTGGCCCCCGCTCTCGAAAACAGCGAGACAGCCACATACACTCTTCTTGAAGGAGAGGCTCCCGAAGATGTTAAGCTCAAGCTTGAAAGCCTGGGTTACGATGCGCTGCTTGTCATTTCTCCTTTGGACGAGACCCAGAAGACTGTCACGGCTGATGTCTATTCCAACAAGCCACTTGGCATGGACCTTAACGAGAATATCAACGGCAAGATCAATTCCGCCGTCGAGAATTACCGTATCGAGCAGTCGGGCATAGCCAACCTTGAGGAGGTCATGAAAGAAGTCAAGGCCAATGTCAAGCTTCACTCTTACACACTCGACGCCGAGGGCAAGGAAAAAGTTTCGGAGTCCGGCGTCTATATGATGGTGTCTATGATCCTGGGCATGATAATCTACATGTTCATCGCTCTGTTCGGCGGCATGGTCATGTCGTCGGTTATCGAAGAAAAAGCCAGCAGGGTAGTGGAAGTCCTGGTCAGCTCCGTCAAGGCTACCGAGCTTATGTTCGGCAAGATCATAGGCGTGGCTCTGGTGGCGCTTACCCAGTTCTTCCTCTGGATCGTCCTGACTCTGTCGATAGTTGGTATCGTCGGAGCAGTTGCCGGAAAAGACCTGCTCAAGAGCGCCGATCCCGCCGAAATGGTCCAGACAGTGGGCGGAATGAGTGCGGAACAGTCAGAAGCGGTTGTGCAGGCAGTATCCGACCAGGGCGAGATGGGAACCATCCTTTCGACGATCAGCAATCTTCCGTTTGCCAAGATTATCGTCTGCTTCGTTCTCTTCTTCATCTTCGGTTATATGCTTTATGCATCGCTGTTTGCTGCAATAGGCTCAGCGGTCGAGAATGAAGGAGATACGCAGCAGCTGCAGATTCCTATCACCATCCCTCTGCTGCTGGGATTCTTTATCGCCATCTACGCGTTCAAGGCGCCCGACAGCGCCCTGGTGTTCTGGGGCTCAATGATTCCGTTCACTTCCCCCATCGTTATGCTCGCCCGCCTTCCTTTCGGCGTTCCTACCTGGGAGCTGGTGGTGTCGATTATCCTGCTTATCGCCACATTTGCCGTGTGCGCCTGGATTTCTGCGAAGATTTACAAAGTCGGTATTCTGATGTTCGGCAAGAAATCCACCTGGAAAGACCTTTGGAAATGGCTCAAACAAAAATAGTATGAAGAGATTAGTTGCTTTTATCGTATTGATTCCCGTCCTGTTCAGCTGCAAGACGGGAATGACCTGGGAGAAAGTCGCGATGGACTCCCACCGCACCGGAGTCACGGCTCCCAGCGCTGACAATATCGACGAGGCTCTCGGCGTCGTTGATTCTACCGGCAAATACACCGCGCCCAATGGGAAGGTTTTCACCGACGGCGCCACTCCTAAAGTTGCCGCAGCTCTCATCAATGCCCAGCCCGCTATGGCTGAAGTTAAAGAGGTGATTGCCTATTCCACCCGTGCTATGGTCGCTGAAGTCCCCGAATCGGAACTGAGCAACTTCGTGGTTGACTTTATCCGTTCCGAGACCGAAAAGATTGTTAAGCGCAAAGTGGACGTGGCTGTAACCAACATCGGCGGAATCCGTGTGGATATGCCTCAGGGAGATGTTATCCTGGATGATATCCGCTCTATGTTCCCGTTCAATAACAAGCTCTGCTACGTTGAACTGCCAGGCTCGGCGCTTGTTAAACTGATGGATGATATCGCAACTTACGGTCCCCAGTGCGTCAGCGGGGTCAAAATGGTGATAGCCGACAAGAAAGTCGAGAGTCTGGAAGTGGGAGGAAAGCCTGTCGACCCCAAGAAGAAATACGGTGTGGCTACCGTTGACTTCCTTTTGGACGGCGGAGACAACATCAGCGTTGCGCGCGGTGCCAGCAAACTCATCATTACCGATGTTATCATCGGTAAGGCTATCGAACAGTATGTACGTAATCTGACCGCCGAAGGCAAGGCGATCGAATATCAGACCGACGGGAGGGTCGTAGTTAAGTGATGAAAAGGTTTATCGTAGTTATTGCGGCTCTCGCCGCCCTGTGCTCCTGCGGGCCCAAGCTCGTAATCTTGCACACCAATGACACCCATTCTCATTTTGACCCTCTTCGCGACGGACGCGGCGGCATTATAGAGCGTGCTGCTTTCGTCGACTCCGTACGCAAGGCAGAAGGCGAAGGCAAAGTTCTTTTGCTGCACGCCGGCGACTTTGACCAGGGTACTTCATACTACACCCAGATGCACGGAAGGCTGGAGGTGGAGATGTTGAATGCCATGGGATATGATGCCGTAGCCCTTGGAAATCACGAGTTCGATGATGGTATAGAGGACCTTACCGAGAGGGCTAAGAATATCAAGTGCCCTTTAGTTTGTGCCAATCTTGATCTGAGTTCTTTTGAACTGGGACAGTATGTCAAACCTTACACCATTGTCAACAAAGGCGGTAAGAAGATAGGCATCATCGGTCTGGAAGCTGATATCACCACCTGCGTGAGCAAGGTTGTTTCTTCCAGGATTCCCATCCTTGACGCCGTAGAAGTTACCAACAAGTGGTCCGATTACCTGCGTAACGAGGAGAAGTGCGACATGGTGATTCTCCTGTCTCACTTCGGATATGTAGGAGATCCCGTCGGAATTCCCGACGACCAGACCAACATGCCCGGAATGAGAGGTATCGACCTGGTAGTGTCCGGACATTCACATACCGATGTAGATGATTTCATCTATGTCAACGACCTTGACGGGAAACCCGTTCCCATCATTACCGACGGTTGCTGGGGACTTGATATGGGTATGATTAAGATTTATTGATATGATTCAGTCGATGACCGGTTACGGCAAAGCGGAGGCTTTGCTTGAAGGAGGCAAGTTGACGGTGGAATTCCGCTCTGTCAATGGAAAGAATGCCGAAATCAGCATAAAGACATCTCTTCTCCCCAAAGATAAGGAGATGCCTCTGCGGCGCAAGATTGCGGAGCGTCTGCAGAGGGGAACAATCGATATGTTCCTTACGTGGGAGCCGAATGTTTCAGCTTCCTCCAAGACCGTCAACCGGGCCCTCGCACTAGATTATTACCGGCAGATCAGCGCCCTCGCCGCCGAGGTGGGGGCGCCCGATCCCCGGGGAAGCGAACCTAATTACTTGCTGGCCACGCTGCTGCGTATGCCGGATGTGATAGATGCCGCCAAGAGGGATATTATCACAGAAGAAAACTGGCCTTTGGTTGAAAAGGCGATAGACAGGGCCCTTGACGCAATTTGCGATTACCGCACGCGTGAGGGGGAGGCCCTATACAAAGATGTTACTTCGAGGGTGAAGGGTATTATGGCCCTCGAGGATGAGGTGGAGGCGTTCGAGGGGGAGCGGATAGAAGCGGTACGGACCAGGCTCCATAAGGCTCTTGAGGAGCTGGAGCAAAAATGTGAGGCGGAGCGGTTCGAGCAGGAGATGGTTTTTTATCTTGAGAAGCTTGATATTAACGAGGAGAAGGTGCGTCTGAGGCAGCATTGCCGTTATTTTATGGATACTATTGCTTCGGAGGCTTATCCTGGCAAGAAACTTGGATTCATTATCCAGGAGATGGGGCGGGAGATCAATACTACTGGGTCCAAGGCTAATCATGCCGGCATCCAGAAGCTCGTAGTGCGGATGAAGGATGAATTGGAAAAAGTAAGGGAGCAATCCCTCAACATATTGTAATTATTGTAACTGAATTATGCTTGATTTCGAAGTTTGGTCACGGCGCGGAAGTACCACACTGGGGGACATCAAACTTGGGGAAAAGTCCCCCAGTGGGGTACTTCCGCGCCGTGACGACCGCTATATAGGTCTATATAAGCTGCTGCCGTGCCTCTTGTTGACATTGCTGATCGCAGTGCCGATGCGGGCCCAGATGCCTGATACCACCGGTATTTACGGAGAGAGAAAAGACACTCTTGACGCATCGGTGTTCACGGCACGGGGCAACGGCAATTTCCTTTCCAAGGGTAAGGACATTCGTACAGAAGTCATTACGGCGGCAGGACTTTGCAAGATGGCGTGCTGTAATCTGGCCGAGAGTTTCGAGAATTCGGCTAGCGTTACCGTCGGCTACAGCGATGCCGTAACCGGCGCCCGCCAGATCCGGCTGCTCGGACAAAGCGGTATTTACGTGCAGATGCTGGACGAGAACCGTCCTGTGATGCGCGGCCTTTCCGCCCCTTGGGGGCTTAATTACGTGCCCTCGCAGTGGCTGGAAAGCATTCAGGTGGCAAAAGGCGTAACGTCAGTTATCAACGGAGTGGAATCCATGACCGGACAGATCAATATGGAGCACCGCAAACCCACCGACGAGATTCCGCTGTACGTCCAGGCGTCGGTGATGAGCGATACCAAAGCCGACCTGAACGTGGCGAGTTCTCTGCAACTTGACGATATGGGGAAGTGGAGCACCGTGATCCTTGCCCATGGCAGCGGGAATTTCAAACCTATGGATCATAATGGCGACAGTTTTATCGATGACCCCTGGGGAGGAATGTTTGCATTCAGCAACCGCTGGCTGTATTATGATCCCAGCGGCCTGCAGGTCCGTTTCGGCGTCAGAGCTATACACGACGGAAAGAACGGCGGCCAGCAGATGGGCGGGATCCTGCCTCTCTGGAAAGCCGATGTGTACAACAACAGCCTTGACGGTTACGTCAAGGTGGGCGTCCCCCTGAACGAAGACAACAGCCGTAATATGGCGGTAGTAGCGGACTTTAATTATGTTGACCTGAATTCAAGTTTCGGTTCAAACCCCTACATTGCCGACCAGCGCTCAGCCTTCATTAACCTGCTTTATCAGGACCAGCACCTTGAATCTCATCACTTTACACTTGGCCTGAGCAATACTCTCGACGCGTATCGCGAGAAACTGAACTGGTCCCTCAAGCCCCTTGCCAAGACGAATCAGTTAAAGGGGGAGTCTTTGCTCAACGCCCTGGGCGCTTTTGCTGAATATACCTTTCACGCCGAAGACAAGTTCTCTGCGATAGTGAGCCTGAGGGGTGACTGGTATAATGGAGCAGGACTGCATCTCTCACCGCGTCTTACTCTCAAATGGGCTCCCGTCGACCAGCTTGTACTCCGTGCCAACGGGGGCAGGGGACTTAGGTACAGCACTCCTTTGATTGACAATATCGGTGTGCTTTCTACAACCAAACTGCTCAACGGCCCTCTTATGGAGCACCCGCTCGAAGATGCCTGGACCTTCGGCGGCAACATTACCTGGTATCTGCCTTTCGACAAGTCACAGAAGACTTATTTGAGCCTCGATTATTTCGGAACCAGATTCGTGGAGCAGATGGTGGTGGATTACACGGCTACGGATATCTACTTTTATACTTTAAACTCTATCCAGGGAGGCCGCTCACAGACCGACAACCTGCAGATAGACTTCGGCGCCGAGCCGTTCAGGGGATTCACCGTTACACTTACCGGCCGCTATACCGATGCCCGTCAGCCTCTTGTGCATCAAAGCAGCGATGTGAAGCCTATGACGGACAGGTATAAAGCAGTTCTTAACCTCCAGTACGCCACCAATCTGAACAAGTGGATATTTGACTTTACCGCTTCGCTTAACGGCCCCTGCCACGTATGGGATTTCATGCGTGATATCGATCCTGCGTATAAAGATGGTTGGACAAAGCCTTACCCGCTGCTGTTCGCCCAGGTCACCAAACGTTTCAAGGGCTTTGACATCTACGTTGGAGGAGAAAACCTTACCAACTTCACACAGCCCAATCCCATAATCGGAGCAGACAAGCCTTTCGATATGGGATTCGACGCCAGTTGCATCTGGGGCCCGCTGATGGGGGCAAGGGTTTATGCCGGAGTTAGAATGACAATTTGGAAAACAGAAAAAATATGAGACAGTTATTTATCGTTTTAGTGGCCTTGGTGCAAGTGGTTTTTGCCAGCACCATCCATTGTGCCAACTGCGGAAAGAAGGTCCAGGAAAACATCGCTTTCGAGAAAGGCGGGAAGGACCTGGCGGTTGACGTTGATGGCAAGACCATCACCGTTACTTTCAATCCAGCAAAAACCGACACTCTCAAGCTCAAGAAGGCCATCAACAAGCTTGGCTATGAAGCTGTAGTTATTGATTATAAGATTATTAAATAGTTATTCACGTGGAAGAAGAGCGCAAACTTAACTTTCTCGAGGAGATTATCGAGAATGACCTCAAAACCGGTAAAGTCGACAGTATACTGACCCGTTTCCCGCCTGAGCCCAACGGATATCTGCACCTTGGCCACGCCAAGAGCCTTTGCATCAATTTCGGCCTGGCCCAGAAGTATGGCGGCAAGACAAATCTTCGTTATGATGATACGAATCCCACCAAGGAAGATACCGAGTATGTGGATTCTATCAAGGAAGATATCAAGTGGCTTGGTTTCCAGTGGGACAAGGAACTCTATGCGTCTGACTATTTCGACCAGCTTTACGAATGGGCCGAGGAGTTGATCAAGAGGGGGCTTGCCTATGTCGACGACCAGAGCCAGGAAGAGATCTCCAAGGGCCGCGGTACGGTTGATACTCCCGGTACGCCCAGTCCCTGGAGGGACCGCAGCGTAGAAGAGAACCTCAAGCTCTTCCGCGAAATGAGGGACGGCGTCTATCCCGACGGGGCGAAGGTGCTGCGTGCCAAGATAGACATGGCGCATCCCAACATGTTCTTCCGCGATCCTCTGCTGTACCGTATCAAGCACGCTCATCATCATCGTACCGGTGACAAGTGGTGTATTTACCCCATGTACGATTTTACCCACGGCCAGTGCGACTCCATTGAGCATATCACTCACTCGATATGTACCCTCGAGTTCGATGTGCACAGGCCTTTGTACGACTGGTTCATTGAGACCCTTGGCATTTATCCCAGCCATCAGTACGAGTTCGCCCGCCTCAACCTTACCTACACCCTCATGAGCAAGCGCAAGCTGCTGGAGTTGGTGCAGAAGGGCTTGGTGGCAGGATGGGACGACCCGCGCATGCCTACGCTCTGCGGAGTGCGGCGCCGCGGATATACTCCCGAAGGACTGAAGCTCTTCTGCGACAAGATCGGTGTGAGCAAGCGTGACCAGCTGATGGATATACAGTTGCTGGAATGGTGCGTAAGGCAGGATCTGAACGCCCGCTCCAACCGCTATATGGTTGTCCAGGATCCGGTCAAGCTTACCATTATAAACTATCCTGAGGGCCAGGTGGAGTGGTTCGACTGCCCGCTCAATCCTGCGGAGCCCGAGGGCGCCACACGCAAGGTTCCTTTCAGCCGCGAACTGTTTATCGAACGCGCCGACTTTATGGAAGACGCTCCCAAGAAATTCTTCCGCCTCAAGCCTGACGGAGAGGTGCGTCTTAAGTACACCTACATCGTCAAGTGTGTGGAGGTGGTTAAGGACGAGGAGGGCAACATTACGGAGCTTCGCTGTACCTACGACCCTTCTACCCGTCCGGGAGCAGGGGAGTGGCGCTCCGTCAAGGGCACCATCCATTGGGTGAGCATCGCCCATGCGCAGGAGATAGAAATACGCAACTACGACCGCCTGTTTACCCTGGCCGATATGAGCCAGGTTCCGGAAGACAAAGACTACAAAGACTTCCTGAACCCCGATTCGCTCATCGTCGCCGAGGGGTTTGCAGAACCGGCCCTGCTCGATGATGCATCTGGCATTGCCGTCCAGTTCGAGCGCACCGGCTACTATATCAAAGATTCCGACAGTACTCCTGAAAAGCCTGTATTCAACCGCACAGCTACTCTCAAAGACTCCTACAAGCCTGAGTAATGAACGATTTCGTTTTCTCCTTAATGCTGCTCGGCGCCCTCTCGTCAGGAGGGAGCCTGCCTTTCTGGGCGGTCTCGAACCAGAGCGGCATTATGCCGGAGAACAACGGAGCCGTTGCGCTGCTGAGCGCTTATAAGCCATTTGACGAGAGCCATACCCTTCAGTGGCAGGCAGGGGCGTCTCTGGCCGCCAATTATCAGACGGCGGCTGAGGGATCCCCTTTGCAGGGCTTTGTGGATGAATTGTATGCCGGTGTGCGCTGGAAGGTTCTTCGCGCCGACCTGGGTATGATGCACCGTGAGAGGGAGTTCCTTGGTGCCGACCCTGCGCTTGGCTCCCTTTCGGTGAGCGAAGGTCATATCATCGAGAGCAACAATGCCCGCACAATACCGGGTTACAAGCTTGTACTGGAGCCCTGGGCCATTCCTTTTACAGGGGGGCATCTGCTTCTTAACGGTATGTGGGGAGACTACAAAACCTTTGACGACCGGTTTGTTAAAGGAGCGCTGGTTCACCGCGTGCAAGGATTTTTGACTTTCGACAGCCTGAATCATTTTTACGCCCAGTTCGGCATCGACCATTATGCTCTTTGGGGCGGCACGCCATCCGATCCCAAGTATGTTCCCATTGATGTCAACTTGTCCAATTATTTCCGCATCTGCACCGGCCGGAGCGCCTCTCCTTCGGGATCCAGGAGCGACCAGATGAACTGTCTGGGTGACCACGGCGGAGCTGAACGGCTGCGCATAGGCTGGAAGGCCGATAAGTATGATATCCTTTTCCAGCTGGAGAAGCCGTACAACGACAAATCGGGAATGCGGTTCAATAATTTCCCGGATGGCATTTACACTCTGCATTGGGGGCTTAAAGACAAGCGGAACTGGATCAGCGATGCCTTGGTGGAATTCCACTATACGATGTGGCAGTCCGGCACTATCCACGAAAGGGAAACCGACGACTCGGGGGCGCAGATCGACTGGCATCAGAACAAGAGCCTGAATATCTTCGGCATGGACAGCTATTTCACCAACGGTGAGTATAAGTCCGGCTGGACTCATTTCGGCAGAATGATAGGATGCCCGCTGTTTTTCACAAGTACTTCTGCATCTGGCATTACATCCGTCGGCAATAACCGCTACAGGGCCGTTCATCTTGGCGTGTCCGGTATGCTCTTCCGCAAGGCACCTTACAAGCTGATGCTTACTTTCAGCGATAATTACGGAACTTACAGCAGTCCTTACATACCGCCATCGTCGGCCCGCAGCGGTTGGAACTGGTGGGAAAAGAACACTATCGACAAAGGCCTGAAGCAGTTTTCGGCGGCGTTTACCGGATACGTGCCCTTCAGCCTGAAGGGAAGGAGCTGCCTGGATATTGTATATGGACTCTATGCCGATGCGGGAGAACTTCTTCCGCGCTGCATAGCAGGGTCTTTGGGAATACGTTTCAACATTAAGTAACGATTATGGAACTCAGTAAAAGAGCGATAGATATGCCGAGCTCGCCAATCCGCAAGCTCGCCCCCTATGCCGAGGCGGCCAAACGCAACGGCATTCACGTGTATCATCTGAATATCGGCCAGCCCGATATAAAGACCCCCGAATGTGCGCTGGATGTCCTGCACAACCTGGATCGCAGCATTCTGGAATACAGCCCCTCCGACGGCTATCTGTCGCTCCGGACCAAGATGGTCAGTTATTATGCCGAATATGGAATCTATCTGAGTCCCGATGAAATAATTATCACCACCGGAGGCTCCGAGGCCGTGCTGTTTGCCTTTATGAGCTGCCTGGATCCCGGCGACGAGATAATCATCACCGATCCTTTCTATGCCAATTACATGGCATTTGCCATATCCGCAGGCGCAATTATCAAGTCTGTCAAGACATCGATCGAAAACGGCTTCAGGCTGCCGTCGATTGAGGCGTTTGAAGAGCAGATAACGCCGAGGACCAAGGCTATTCTTATCTGCAATCCCAACAATCCCACGGGATACCTGTATACCCGCGCCGAGATGAAGCAACTCCGCGACATAGTCAAGAAGCACAACTTGTTCCTGTTCAGCGATGAAGTTTACAGGGAGTTCGTTTATTCCGGAACGCCTTACATCAGTGCCTTCCACCTGCACGGCATAGAAGAGAACGTGATCCTTATCGATTCGGTATCTAAACGGTATTCGGAGTGCGGCGTACGCATAGGCTGCCTGTGTACCAAGAACAAAGAAGTAAGGGAGGCTGTGATGAAATTCTGCCAGGCGCGCCTGAGCCCGCCCCTGCTCGGCCAGATAGTGGCGGAAGCCAGTGTGGATGTGCAGAAGTCGTACTTGCACGAGGTCTATGAGGAGTATCTCGACAGGCGCAATTTCCTTATTGACGGCCTGAACCGTATTCCTGGCGTATTCAGCCCTATACCGATGGGTGCTTTCTATACAGTTGCCCATCTTCCGGTCGACGATGCGGAGAAGTTCTGTAAATGGTGCCTTCGTGACTTTAGCTATGAAGGCGCGACGGTCATGATGGCTCCGGCCGCCGGCTTCTATACCGAGCCCGGCGAAGGCCGTCAGGAAGTGCGTATCGCATATGTGCTGAATAAAGAAGATTTGGCTAAGGCCCTTATGTGCCTTAGAAAGGCCCTGGAGGCTTATCCGGGAAGGACAAACAGTTAGTTAGTAGTATATGTTAAGCAGACAAATCGCGGAGACTCTCCGCAAACACCGGACGCCCTTCTATCTATATGATATCGATCTGCTGCGGCAGACCCTGGAGAGCGTGACATCCGTGGCGGCGCGCTACGGATATGTGATTCATTATGCCATCAAGGCTAATTTTGACCCTCATATCCTTGAGCTTATCAAGGAGTATGGGCTTGGAGTGGACTGCGCTTCGGGCAACGAGGTGCGCTGCGCCATTGAGGCAGGCTTCGACACTTCCGGAATAGTGTATGCCGGAGTGGGCAAACGCGACCATGAGATCCGCTATGCCATCGAGCAGGGTATTTTTGCCATCAACGCCGAGTCGCTTCAAGAGATTGAGGTCATCGATTCAATTGCGTCTTCTTGCGGAAAGGTACAGAGCATCGGCCTGAGGGTCAATCCTGATATTGACCCCAAGACCAACAAATGCATCGACACCGGGCAGGCCGACAGCAAGTTCGGCATTTCTTATGAGGAACTGGTGTCCAGGCTCGAGTGTATCAAATCCCTTAAGAACATAAAAGTCGCGGGGATACATCTTCATATCGGCTCCCAGATACGCGAGCTGCATGTTTTTGAATACCTGTGCGCCAAGGTCAACAGCATTGTCGAACACCTCGGAGCCCTGGGGCTCGATTTCGGTTTCGTGGATGTTGGCGGCGGCCTGGGAGTGAACTACGACCTTCCTGAGAACGAGCCCGTCCCCAACTTCGCTTCTGTCTTCTCCATTATTAACTCCCACCTCAAAGTGGGAGGACGTCCCGTGCATTTCGAGTTCGGCCGGGCAATCGTGGCACAGTGCGGCGAGCTTATCACCAGTGTACTGTTCAACAAGACCACTGCCTCAGGCCGTAAATTAGTGATTGTGGATGCCAGCATGACCGAGCTCATCAGGCCCGCCCTTTACGGAGCATATCACAATATAGAGAATATTACTTCGCACTCTGCGGAGCACGCCCGCTATACCATTGCCGGCACCGCCTGCGAGTCGACCGATATATTTGACGAAGGCGTTACCCTGCCTCTGACAAGCAGGGGAGATTTGCTGACTATAAAGTCAGCCGGCGCCTATGGCATGTCCATGGCGTCGCGATATAATCTTCACGACCTGCCCTCCGCAGTTTACAGCGATTCCCTATAGCCCATATGAACGATTTTGTGGTCTCCCTTCTGCTCCTTGGAGCAATCTCGTCGAACGATCTGAATCAGATGCCGTTCTGGGCGACCGCAAACCAGTTTGGCGTTATGCCCGAGAGTAACGGGGCCCTGGCCCTGCTTCGTGCCGGCAGCTCATTTGACGAGAGCCGCACCTTCCAGTGGCGCTGGGGCTCATCGCTCGGGTTCCGTTCCGACTGGATGGGTGATAAAATCATTATCGACGAATTGAATGCTTCGGTGCGTTACCGGAAGCTGCGCCTTGACATAGGAATGATTCATCCCGAGCAGGATTTTATGGCTTCGGATGCTGCTCTTGGCACTCTTTCCGTTACCGGCGGCAACTTTATGATGAGCGGCAACGCGCGGACTCTTCCGGGTTATGCGCTGAGGCTCGAACCATGGGATGTCCCTTTCACCAATGGCCATCTCCAACTGTATGGCCGCTTTGGTGATTACAGCACGTTGGGAAAGCGCTATCTGCAGGGCGCCCTTGTACATAACACCGCTTTGTATGTCCGCGTCCTGGCAGGGGAGCACTTGAGCTTTACCGGGGGATTCGACCATTACAGTCTCTGGGCAGGATCGAATGAAGAAATAGGCGTACAGCCTCATTCGTTTCTCGATTATCTGCGTGTGCTTACCGGTTCTTCCGGAGGGGCGGACGCTTCCCTGGGAGACCAGATTAATTCCCTGGGAGACCATCGCGGCAGGGAACTGCTTAGAGTCGATTACAAAACCGACTCCTGGTCGGTATGCTTTCAGCACGATATTCCATATGACGACCGCTCGGGTATGATATTCCGTAATTTCCCCGACGGCGCAAATACCTTGTGCTTTTCGTTTAAAGATAAGTCGCGCTGGGTGAGTGATATTGTATATGAGTATCACTATACCCTCAATCAGTCGGGCGATTGCGAGCGCAGGCTTGCCACTGATGAGGAGATAGCCTCGGGAAGTAGGCGTCTGTACCTTGCTCCTTATGACGAAAAGTATTACTTCATAGTCGGCGGGGCTGACAATTACTGCAACAATTTCGCCTACCGTTCCGGGTGGAGCGCTTATACGCGTCAGCTGGGTAATCCGCTCTTCTATTCGCGCTATACGGCTTCTCCCGACACCTCAGGTTATTATACCATGCTTGGCACCGGCAACAATTTGCTTCAGGCTCACCATGTTGCCGTGTCCGGAAGTCTTTTCCGAAAAATCCCGTACCGTTTGGTGGCTACGTATTCATTAAACTATGGCTGCTATTTCGATGCATACGGCAGATATAACCCTGATCTGGTTCGAGAAAAACCGCTCCAGCAGTTCAGCGCAGGTTTTAACGCATTGATTCCTTGCCTTAAAGGGGCTCTGCATATTATTCCCGGAATCTATCTCGACAAAGGCGAAATGCTGCCTTATTGCCTAGGCGCTACTCTATCTCTAAAGTATAATCTATTAAAAAACAAACAGATATGAACTTCGACCATTTTCTCCAGTTATTTGTGGTGAAGGAAAAGAGTTTCTTCCCGCTATTTGTACAGTCTTCAGAGAATATCAAGGAGGCTTCAGCTCTGCTTCTTGAGCAGACCAGAGAATCGGATCCCGACAAGCGGCGTATCCTGGCGCACCGTATCAAGGAACACGAAACCAAGGGGGATACTATTACCCGCCAGATTGTAGGCGTGCTCATGAATGCTTACCTCACTCCATTCGACCGTGACGATATTCACGAACTGGCAGAGGGCCTGGACGGTTTTCTTGACTCCATCAGGGATTCCTCAAAGAAGATAGCCATCTATCAGCCCAAGGAGTCTTCGAAGAAACTCATCGAGATTGCCGAGTACATCGACAAGGCGGCGGCAATTATGGTCGAACTGACCGGCCATTTCGACACCCTTCGCAAGGACGCGAAGATGATGGACAAGTTGTGTGACGACATTAAGGAAATCGAGCATACCGTTGATGACATCTATGAGTCCTACATGTCCAACCTCTTCGAGTTCGAAAAAGATGCGATAGAACTTGTCAAGAAAAAGAATATCGCCCAGGCACTTGAGGATACTTCCGACGTGGCCAAGGCCGTTTCGAGCAAGATCAGGAGCATAGTGGTTAAGAACAGCTGATATGGTTGCAATAGTTCTCATAACCGCGCTGATAGCCCTGGCGTTCAGCTTCACCAACGGAATGAACGATGCGGCTAACTGCATCGCTTCCGTCGTGGCTACCAAGGCTTTGCCTCCCAAACTGGCTGTGTTCTGGGCGGCATTCTGGATTTTCATGGCGCTTTTCATCTTCGACACGACCGTTGCCGCAACCATGGGCAAAGGTATTGTGGACGAGAATTGCATTGACGTCTATGTTATTCTGGCGGCCCTGCTCGGCTCGGTGCTGTATATATTCTTCTGCACCAAGATGGGACTGCCGGTTTCGGCCTCTCATGCACTGGTGGGAGGACTTATAGGCCCCGTGTGGTTCGTCTACGGCGGACACTACCTGATCACCAGCGGCATCTTCAAGATCGTTGCTTTCATATTCATCTCCCCGCTCATCGGAATAGTCCTGGGATTTGTGCTCAACTGTGTGATTATGCTGCTGTTCCACAAGGTCAACGTGAAGAAGGTTGATAAGACTTTCCGGCGTATGCAGCTGGTGTCGAGCGCGGCTTTCTCGCTTGGCTTCGGCGGCAACGACGGCCAGAAGACAATGGGTGTGATAGCTATTCTTTTTGCAACCGCGTTCGCCTCCAACCCCGACAATCCTGTGCTTCAGTTCCTTTACGGCAACGGTGCTACGGCGGCCCAGGCTGCGGGCTTTACAGGCTTCTATGTGCCTCTGTGGCTTAAGATTACCTGCTACGGACTCATTGCCCTCGGTACCGTGACAGGAGGCTGGTCGGTAATCCGTACGCTCAGCGAAGGCCTTTCCAAGCTCTTCCCGACCCAGGGATTCTGCGCCGAGGCTTCGGGTGCTATAACACTTATTCTTACTGCCGTGCTCGGTATTCCCGTGAGCACTACGCATACCATTACCGGCTCCATCATAGGTACCGGTCTCACGAGGGGCGTCAAGTCGGTCAAGTGGATAACGGCCAAGAACATAGTCTGGGCCTGGATCCTCACTATCCCGGCGGTTATAGTGGTCAGCGGCGTAATATACTTGATGATGGTCCACTGGTTCGGCTGCCCCGTCAAGACTTTTTAAATAATGAAGGATTTCTGGAAGATATTAAAACGTTACGCTTCTCCCTATAAAGGATATCTGGGCGGCTCGGTGGTACTCAACGTACTGTCGGCCGTATTCAATGTGTTTTCGTTCTCGCTGCTTATCCCGATATTGCAGATACTGTTCAATATCAACGAGATGCAGTATGAATTCATAGCCTGGAATTCCGATACCGCATCATTTAAGGATATACTTATCAACAACCTTTACTGGTATGTTACCGAGGCCATGGGCAAGTGGGGCGCCGGCACGGTGCTTCTGATGCTCTGCCTCTCGCTGTCGCTACTTACCGCAGTCAAGACTTCGTGCTACTTCGGCGCTTCGGCAGTGATGGTCCCGATACGCACGGGAATTGTCAAAGACCTTCGCGTCCAGATCTACAATAAGATACTCGCCCTGCCCCTGGGATATTTCAGCCAGGAGCGCAAGGGCGACATTATCGCCCGCATGAGCGGAGACGTCCAGGAGGTGGAGAACTCCATTACCAGCGTGCTGGACATGCTTATCAAGAACCCTATATTGATAGTGTTCTATATGGCTACCTTGATAGTCATTTCCTGGCAGCTGACCGTGTTCGTACTTGTGTTCGCGCCTGTAATGATGTGGCTTATGGGCCTCATCGGCCGTAAACTCAAACGGCAGTCCACCGAGGCGCAGACCCTGTGGAGCGACACCATGAGCCAGGTGGAGGAAACTCTGGGTGGATTGCGCATTATCAAGGCCTTCCTTGCCGAGAAGAAAATGTCATCGCGCTTCGAAGGCGTGACTGACGCAATGAAGCGCAAGAACTCCCGCGTTGCTACGCGCCAGGTTCTTGCCCATCCGGTGAGCGAATTCCTGGGAACCCTCATGATTGCAATCGTGCTATGGTTCGGTGGCACTTTGATCCTGGGAGAGCGTTCCGTTATCGATGCGCCTACTTTCATCTTCTATATGGTGGTCCTGTACAGCGTGATTCAGCCCATCAAGGAGCTTGCCAAAGCGGCATACAGCATCCCGCGCGGTCTGGCCAGCATGGAAAGGATAGATGTGATCCTGAATGCCGAGAACCCTATTACCGAAAGTCCTTCTCCCGTGCGTGTAGGTGATTTCAAGGACAGCATCGAACTTAAGGACGTCAGTTTCCATTACGAAGACGGCAGGGAAGTGCTGCGTGATGTGAGCCTCTCCATACCCAAGGGCCATACGCTTGCCATTGTCGGAGCTTCGGGAGCCGGAAAGTCCACCCTTGTTGACCTGATCCCCCGTTTCTACGATGTGTCGGAGGGCAGCATATGCATAGACGGAGTAGATGTAAGGGATATGGCGCTGCGCGATCTGCGCGGCTTGATAGGCAACGTGAACCAGGATCCTATCTTGTTCAACGATACTATCTTCAACAACATCGCCTTCGGGGTCAAGGATGCTACACGCGAGCAGGTCGAAGCGGCTGCGCGCATAGCCAATGCTCACGACTTCATAATGGAGAAGGAAGAAGGGTACGATACCAACATCGGCGACCGGGGCGTCAAGCTCAGCGGAGGCCAGCGTCAGCGTATCAGCATTGCAAGGGCCATACTCAAGAACCCTCCGATTCTGATTCTCGACGAGGCGACGGCGTCGCTGGACACCGAGTCGGAGCGCACCGTGCAAGATGCGCTTGACCGACTGATGAGCACCCGTACTACCATAGCTATCGCGCACCGTCTGAGCACGGTCAAGGGTGCCGACGAGATTGTGGTTATGGACGAAGGGCGGATAGTGGAAAGGGGACGCCATGAGGAACTCCTCGCACGCGACGGGTATTATAAGAAACTTTATGATATGCAATCGCTATGAGAAGAGTCTGGATATTTCGCGTTCTCACGCTGCTGTATATCATTGCGGTTGCCGTTCTGTGCTTTGCCAAATTCTCGGCAATGCCGCCGTCGCCGGTAAGTATCTTCGGGATTCCGGCCGATAAAGTCGTTCACTTTTTGATGTTCTTGCCTTTCCCCGTACTGGCGTTCTTCTCGCTGAATATCCGGCATGGAGGTGTGGTAAAGACCATCCTGTTGCTTGTGGCCGTGTTTATTGTAGGCTGCGCTCTCGCTTGGGGAACGGAGTATATCCAGGGCAAGTTGCCTTACCGCAGCATGGATCCTGCCGACTTCGGAGCCGACCGCCTCGGCCTGCTTTGTGGCTCTATAATTGCTTTCTTTATCAAATTGTTCTCTCATAAGAAGATAAATGCGTAGGTTCGCTCTCATACTGGGTATTCTTGCCGGAACGGTGTCAGCGGCAGCGCAGGGCATACCCCGCGCCGCAGACTTCAGCGTAGTGTGCGATACTCTGACCTCACGCTGCAACCGGCGCTTCCAGGTTGTTTCCCGGGTCCGTATTGACAAGATATACTTGAGAGGAGAGGCTCTCGACCTGTATTTTGCCAATTCACTTTCCGATTATCCCTGGCACAGCGAGGATATCCTCTGGTTCCTTTCGGAGTTGAATACCGAGGGCGAAAAGGTCCTTCAAGGCTATAACGTCGGTTCCTGCATGACTTCCGGCTGCCGCCTCGAAGAGTTGGAGACGCCGGCCATTACCCGTAACGGACGTGCGCCTTCGTTCCATTATTCGGTAAAGAACTCTCCAAAGCTTCCTCTCGTGCACCGGATCGGTGCCCGCAAGCTCACCCGCGGCCTGGAGGGACGCCATATTGCCCTGTGGCAGAGTCACGGCTATTATTTCAATGAAGAGCAAGGTGTATGGCGCTGGCAGAGGGCAACTCTCCACCGGACGGTAGAAGATATGTACACCCAGGGCTATGTGCTTGATTATCTTATTCCTATGCTGGAAAATGCCGGCGCCTGCGTGCTCACTCCCCGCGAGCGCGATGTGCAGCGCATGGAATCGGTGTGCGATAATGACTCTACATTTATCCGTGGCGATGATGCCCTTGTGCGTACCGCCGGCGCTTATTCCGAGTCCGGCGCCTGGGAGAAGGGCGGTGAAGGCTTTGCCGACCTGAAGCAGGTATATAATATTACCGACAATCCCTTCCGTCTCGGAACCTTCCGCAAAGCTGCTTGCAGCATCACTCCTGCATCCGTTGCGAGATGGACTCCCGCGATACCGCGAAGAGGGGAGTATGCCGTGTATGTGAGCTACGGCAGCGGACGCAATAACTGTAAGTCTGCACATTATACCGTTCATCATCTCGGCGGTAAAACCGAATTCGAAGTCGATCAGCGTAAGGGCGGAGGTACCTGGGTGTATCTGGGAACCTTTGAATTCTCTCCGGAAGGACCGGCCTTCGTGGAGCTTGACAACAAAGGCGCTTCCGGCGAATGGGTGAGCGCCGATGCTGTGCGCTTCGGCGGCGGTATGGGCAAGATCCAGCGCGGAGGGCACATTTCCGGCATGCCCAGTTATGTCGAAGGCGCTTCGTACTGGATGCCTTGGGCAGGCGCCGACAGCACGCTAAGGGAATGGGAAACCGATTATGTGTGCGATTATGCCACGCGCGGGTCCTGGACGAGAATGATGCGCAAGACTAAAGGCGTTCCTTTCGATTGTTCCCTGGCGTTCCATACTGATGCGGGCGTGACTCCCAACGATAGTATAGTGGGCACTCTTTCCATCTATACGCTTAAATGCGACAACTCCCGCAAGTTTTCCGACGGCTCCGACCGTATGACCTCCCGGACCTATGCCGACTTTGTGCAGACCCAGGTCGTGGAAGATATACGCAAAAGCTACGAACCCAAGTGGCAGCGCCGTCAGCTTTGGGACCGGTCGTATAGCGAATCGCGCACAACTGATGTGCCGGCAATGCTTCTGGAACTCCTTTCGCACCAGAACTTTGCCGATATGAAATACGGGCTCGACCCCGCATTCCGCTTTACCGTCGGCCGGGCCGTGTACAAAGGTCTGCTCAAATACCTGTCGTGCCGCTACGGAGTAAGCTATGCGGTCCAGCCTCTGCCTGTTCAGGCTTTCTCCGCATTGCTCAACGACGATGGGGAAGTGCAGTTGAGCTGGGCTCCGACTCCCGATCCGCTGGAACCTACTGCAGCGGCGAAGGGATATACCGTCTTTACCCGGGTGGATGACGGCGCGTTCGATGAAGGAGTTCCCGTTTCCGACCCCGAAGCGACCATGCAGATCGTGCCCGGCCATGTTTACTCCTACAAGGTGGTAGCATGGAACGACGGCGGCGACAGTTTCCCGTCGGAAGTGCTGTCGGTTGGCATGCCGGTTAACAAAAGGGGAGAGACTATGCTGATAGTCAATAACTTCGACAGAGTCGCCCCGCCTGCTTGGATAGATACTCCGGAGTATGCCGGATTTGACTCCCGCCTTGACAACGGAATGCCGTACATCCGCGACATAACTTATATCGGCGAGAATTACGAGTTTACGCGTCCTCTTCAGTGGGAGAGCGATGACGCACCCGGATTCGGAGGCTCCTACAGCGACAAGGCGGGAGTGCCGGTTGCGGGTAATACTTTCGACTATCCTTCTGTCCACGGCCGGGCTCTGCTCAACCTCGGGTTCCCGTTCTGCAGCATGTCTTGCAAGAGTTTCTGCGCCGACACTACTCTTGCCTCGCGCTTCGGGGCCCTCGACTTGATTTGCGGAGCCCAATTGTCCACCAAATCGGGAAGAGGTGCTTTCCCTGCCCGTTACAGCGTATTTCCTGAATATCTTCAGTCTGCCCTGAGGGTTTGGGCACGCAGGGGAGGCAGTATTCTGGTCTCCGGCTCGCGCATAGCAACTGATGTTTGGGGGGATGTTTACGGAGTCAAGCCGGACCCTGCAGCAGTGAACTCCACAAAAGAGTTTATCGCCGAGGTGCTTGGATACCGCTGGGCATCGTCTTACGGTACCAATACGGGCGAACTTGCCGGAATGCCGTTCTACTGCGAAATCAATGAGCATTGCTATGCCGTGCCTCACCCCGACGGCCTGAGGAACTCCGATTCGAGAGGCTCCATCTGGCTGCGGTATGGCAATTCGGGAGTGCCCGCTGCGGTCAAATTCAACGCGCAGGAACATAAGGCAGTATCCATAGGCGTGCCTCTGGAGTGCATGGAGAAGGATTCCGACCGTGAGAGGCTTTTCCGTGAAGTGCTGGAGTTCTTTGGCCTTTACGGCCCTTCAGAAGGTCCCGGCAGTTACCAGTTCGGATTCCTGTACTTTACTCCTGCCGACCTTAAAGTCTTATCGTAAGATAATCAGAGGCGAGGCGCTTTGGCGCGGAAGGGGTGCGAGCGATGCGTCGCCGGCGAAAGGAAGACTCTCCCTGTATGCCAGTTCAGGGGTATTATTATGCTCACTCAGGTGGCATAGGAAGATGTGTTCCAGCCCTTTGTGGTTGAAACTTTGTATGGCCATCGCGCATTCCTGATTCGATAAGTGACCTCTGCCTCCGCGTATGCGTGCCTGCAATTCCGGAGGGTATGGGCCGAGGCGCAGCATCTCGGGATCGTAATTGCTTTCAATAACCACTGTGTCGGCCTGTTCCGCCCAACTGAGGGCTTCCCGGGTCATGCTGCCTATGTCGGTCATTATGACAAACTTATAATCGTCCATCAGTATGGCGTATCCGACGGTTTGGGTCGCGTCGTGAGGGACCGTAAAGCAGCGTGCCTTTATCCGCCCCGGAACTACATCGTTCCAGACCCCCTGGCGCATCTCCATACGATAGTCGGTTATTTGGTACCGTGTCATGGAGTGACGCGAAAGCGCCCTTTGCAATTCTTCTGTCGCCCAAACCGGCTTGCCTATATGTTTGCAAAACGAGCCCAGGGAACGGATATGGTCGAGATGATCGTGGGTTATAAGAACGGCGCTGAAGTCGTCGAAGCACAGCCCGTCTGCCTGAAGCTCTTTTTTCAGTCTTCTCGGGCTGACGCCGGCATCGATAAGTACGCCTGCCTCGCATCGGCGGCTCTCCGGCCCAAACAAACCAAGGAAATAGCAGTTGCCGCAGCTCCCCGACGAGAAAGACTTAAACTTAACGCTGGTCATCGGAAGTGCAATATTTATCGATTACGCTGTAAGCGTCTTTGACACCGAGCTCTCCGGCGCGCGACAGGTCGATGCAGCCTTTTTCCTTGTCCTTAAGATAGATAAGTACAAGTCCGCGGTTGAAGTAAGCATCGCCCATCTCGGGATAAAGCTTGATGGCGCGGGTATATCCGTCTATGGAATTCACCATCTCGCCACCCAGACAGTACAGGTTGCCCAGGTTAAAATACAGATATGGTATGTCCGGTACAATCTCTGTCGCTGCCTGCATGTCCTCAATGGCTTCGGAGTAGTCGTAACTCCGTGCCACTCGGTCGCTTACCCGGGCTCTCGTGGCGCCCTGGTCATCCATTGCCAAGGTCTGGACGTTGCCTTCCAGCGAAGCTATGAATTCTATCATTTCAGCCCTCAGGACACCTCGGTTCATGAGGTAGAAAGCTTTATAGTAGCGTGAGTAGCGGTCTTTCTCTTCATCGCTTCCGGCTGCAGATACGGCTTTGTCGAAGTAATTCAGCGCTCCGGTGTAATTCTTCTGCTGCACATCGTAGATACCCATCAGGAAGAATGTTTCCGACGGGCTCAGTTTGACCGTGCCGGCACCCGAACTGCCGTCTCCCGAAAGCACTGAACCAAGTGAACGGACCAGTTTGAGAGTGGCGAGCGAATCGCTGTTTGAAACCACTACGGGGACAGGCACCGCATCGATGAAATGGTCGATAAGCGCATTCTCGTAGCGCCTGCTGAGCGCCAGTTTGCGGTCTTCTCTCTGCGCTGCAAGGTGGAACTTGTAAAGCGGACGCAGTCGGATATCTATATCCCTATGCTGGAGCAATTCGTCGTCAAAGTCTTTCTTGGCAAAATCGGCGTCAAGTGCAAGCAGGGCGTCGTATTTCTTGGTGGTATCTGCGAAAGATGCCTCTCCCGAGGCGCTCTTTGCCCGGTATTCGCCTACCTTGCGCTGGGCGGTTCGGTAGTCGGCTTTAGACTCCTTGGTCATGCCCAGCATATTCTCTACGTACGATCGGTTAAGATATGCCTTTGCAAAGTCGGGGTACAGTTCGATGGCCTTGTCATAGTCTGCCAGAGCGTCACGCCAGCGCCCCATTCCCATAAAGAAAGCGGCCCTGTTGTAATATGCAAGCACGTTTCGGGGATTGATGTTTATGACGCGGTCCATATCTTCCAGGGCATGGCCGAGATCTCCCACCTGGGCATACAAAAGCGAGCGGTTGTAGAGTGTCAGGGCATTGCCGGGCTCTTCCTTCAGCACGCGGTTGAGATCGCGCATGGCTGAATTGTAGTCGTGCAGCTCGTAGTAGAGCAGGGCCCTGTTGAAATAAGCGAAGGTATTGGTGCTGTCCAGCTCTACAGCCCTTGTCATGTCCGAAAGGGCATCGAGGTAGCGCTCCTGTGCGGCGTAAACCCTGCCGCGGCGGATGTAGCACTCCGGCTCGAAGCGGTCGAGCTTGAGGGCGCGGTTGTAATCTTCAAGAGCCTTGAGAGTGTCGCCCAGAAACAGGTACGAAGCACCCCTGTTAAGGAAAGCCGAAGGATCCTTGGGCTCTTTGCGGATATAGCGGTTGAAATCTTCTACGGCCTCGGGAAAGCGCCGGGCCAGGAAATTGGTGACTCCGCGGCTGTAGTAAAGGCCGTTGAAGCCGGGCCGCAGGCTTATGGCTTTGTCGAAATCGGCGAAAGCCTTTTCATAATCGCCCGTACGGCTCTCTGTAATCGCCCTGTAATGATATCCGTTGGTGAAGACCGGGTTAAGGCGCACAGAGGTGTTGAAATCTCTCTGGGCGCCGCGGATATCGCCCAGGTTGTATTTTGCTATGCCTCTGAAAAAGAAGCACCAGTAGTCGGTACTGTCAAGTCTGGCAAGAATGTTGAAATGTTCAATAGCCTGGGTATATTTCCCATCCTGCAAGGCGAGGCGTCCGCGCATAGTGAAAACGTCTTTGTCGTATTGGGCAAAGGACGAGAGGGCGGAGGCGAGCAAAATCGCTATTGTCAGGAGAAACTTTTTCACTATTTTTGCAAAGATAAACATTTATCGTGCCGAATTGAAGCGTATCTGCAAAATAATTGCCTGCCTGGGGCTGCTCGGGGCCGTGTGCCTGCCGCTGCGGGCCTCTCTCAAGGAGGATGTGGAGCACTTGAGCGATCCGCTGCTTGAGGGCCGTCGGCCCGGCACCCGCGGATCCGTTGAGGCATCAGTTTATATAATGCGCCGCTTTCAGCAGATAGGACTTCAGCCAAAGCTGCAGTTCTTTCTTGCTCCGGCCGGCATTGGCCGTAATGTTTATTCGGTGTGCAGGCAGAATCCCAAGTCGGATAAATACGTTTTGATATGCGCCCATTACGACGGCCTGGGCGTCATCGGAGATAATCTGTACCCGTGCGCCGACAGTAACGCCTCCGGCGTGGCTGTGATGCTATATCTCTCGGAGTCTTTATCCGACAGCGGATGCAACTACATTTTTGCCGCCCTTGACGTCCACGACGGGCTCGCAGGTGCGGAGAACCTGGCCGGGCTGCCATATAAGATTTCGATGGTTGTCAACATCGACACCATTGGCAGCACCCTTGCTCCGCCCAATAAATACCGTCCCGATTTTCTCATCGCGCTAGGCGGAAAAGAATACGAAAAGCAGTTTGACAAGGCCAATGAAGGGCCCAAGCTCAGGCTTTATTACGACTACTACCGCAGCAAGGGATTTACCGATTATTTTTATACCCGCATTTCGGACCAGGCCCCGTTCCTCCAGCGGAAAATCAAGGCCGTGATGTTTACGTCCGGAATCACGATGAATACCAACAAGCCGTCTGACACCGCTCAGACACTCGATTACGAAGTGCTGGAGCGCAGAGCCATTTTAATACAGAATTGGATTATATCATTATGAGTAAGCACAGCGTAAAAGATTGGTTCGTAGTTACACGCTACTGGTCTTTCCCGGTTTCCACAATGCCTGTTCTGGCAACTTTTGCCTACATGTTCAGCAAAGGTTTCCTTCCCGGCGGCTTTATGCCTTATTTGATTTTTGTCCTTTGCCTTCTCGGGGTGGTTCTTCTGCACTCTGCGGGCAATGTGCTTAGCGACTGGTTTGACTATCGCTCCGGCGTAGACAACGAAAACGCTTTTGCGGTTCCCAATCTGGTTTTCCATCATTTCGAGCCGCAGGAGTATCTGCGCTTCAGCATTATCCTTTTTGTCGCCGGGTGCGTCGTGGGCATCGTTATTGCCTTGCTCAGCGGCCCTGCCCTGTGGATCATCGGGGGGGTGGGAGTGCTGCTCACCGCGCTCTATTCGTTCTTTAAATACCATGCCCTTGGGGATGCCGACATTTTTATAATATTCGGTATTCTGCCCGTACTGGGCACGGCGTACGCAGTCAGCGGACAGATGCATTGGGACGCCCTTGTGCTTTCGCTGCCCATCGGTATAATTACCGTATCGGTGCTGCATGCCAACAATACCTACGATACAGAAAGCGACCGTGCTGCAGGCATCAAGACCTTTGCAATGCTCATAGGCGGAAAGACTTCCAGCATTCTTTACGCTATCTATATGGTCATCCCGTTCGTGAGCATAGCGGCGGCAGTGAGCCTATCAAACCTTCATCCACTCTCGCTTATTTGTCTTGCGGCGGCCATTCCGGCATGGAAAAACATGCAACGGGCATTTAAATATGACTCGCTTGGCATAGAAGCCATGAAGGGTCTCGACCAGGCATCGGCAAAGCTCCAGCTGCTCTTCTCGGTGCTGCTTTCCGCCGGTCTTTTCCTGTCGGTGCTTCTATGAAAAAGCGCCTTTGCATAGCGCTTTCGACAGCCGCGCTCCTTTGGTTCTATATGTTCAGCCCCTGGACCAAAGGTGCCCCGGACTTTTGGGTGGTAATGTCAGCGTCGGCCATCATCCTTTCGTCGATGGCCCTGTGTTTTACTCCCGATAGAAAATCGCTTCTCCGTATTGAAAAGCCTCTGCTTCAAGTGCTCGCCGGTGTTCTTATAGCACTGGCTCTTTGGGGAGTATTCTGGCTTGGGGATAAACTTTCATCGATGCTGTTCGACTTTGCAAGGCCTGAGGTGGATGCAGTGTATTCCATGAAGAACGGGCAGTCTCCGTGGCTCATTGCCACTCTGCTGCTCTTGCTCATAGGCCCGGCGGAAGAGCTGTTCTGGCGCGGATATGTGCAGAGAAGTCTTTCTGCGCAGCTGGAGGGCCGTAAGGCCGGACGTCTGGCCGCTTTTGCGCTCACCGCCGTCATTTATGCGCTCGTTCACATCTGGTCGCTAAACTTTATGCTCATCATGGCGGCGCTTGTGGCTGGTGCAGTGTGGGGTTTTATCTACTACCTTTGTCCAAAGGCGCTCCCGGCCTTGATTGTCAGTCACGCACTGTGGGACGCGCTGGTCTTTGTGATATTGCCTATTTAAACAGTCAGGCCGACCCGAAAGGGCCGGCCTGATTGCATATTGGATATCCGTTTACTCCGAAAGTTTCTTGTAGGTGTTGTAACGGATCTTTGCAAATTCTTCCGTCTTTGCGAGCAGTTCGCCTGCAGTGTCGGGATAGAGTTTTGCAAGAGATGAGAAGCGCACCTCGCCCTTGAGGAAGTCCTGGAACTTGGTCCAGTCGGGCTCCTTGCTGTCGAGGCTGAACGGGTTCTTGCCTGCCTCTTCGAGAAGCGGGTTGTAGCGGTACAGATGCCAGTAACCGCACTCTACTGCGAGCTTCTCTTCCTTCTGGCTCAGGCCCATACCAGCCTTCAGACCATGATTGATACAAGGTGCGTATGCAATGATGAGTGAAGGTCCGTCATAGGCCTCCGCCTCCTTGATGGCGTTCATGTACTGAACCGGGCTTGCACCCATAGCAACCTGTGCTACATAAACATAGCCGTAGCTCATTGCCATCATGCCAAGGTCCTTCTTGCGAATCTTCTTGCCGGAAGCCGCGAACTTTGCGATAGCGCCGGCAGGAGTGGCCTTTGAAGACTGACCGCCGGTGTTGGAATAAACCTCGGTGTCAAGAACCAGGATGTTGACATTCTCGCCGCTTGCAAGTACGTGGTCAAGACCGCCGTAGCCGATATCGTAGGAGGCGCCGTCGCCGCCGAAGATCCACTGACTGCGTGCAGGGATGAACTGCTTGAGAGCAAGCAGGCTCTTGGAGACGTCGCATCCGCAAGCTTCCATCATGGGAACGAGCTTGTCGGCTACCTCGCGGGTAACTGCGTAGTCGCCGCGGTTGTCGAGCCATTTCTGGTAGAGCTCTTTCATCTCGGCTGAGCACTTTTCGCACGCCAGGCCCTTTTGCATGTAGCGGGCGACCGTTTCGCGGATGCGCTCGCTGCCGAGCCTCATACCCAGACCGAATTCGCAGAAGTCCTCGAAAAGGGAGTTCTGCCATGCGGGACCGCGGCCCTTGGCATCGGTGCAGTAAGGAGAAGCGGGGAAGGATGCACCGTAGATTGAAGAACAACCGGTAGCGTTGGCAATCATCATGTGGTCACCGAAGAGCTGGGTGATGTTCTTGATGTAAGGAGTCTCGCCGCAACCTGCGCAGGCGCCGCTGAACTCGAACAGAGGCTGGGCGAACTGGGCGGCCTTCATGTTGGACTTGGGATCCATAGGCTGCTTGTAACCGACCTTTGCGTTAAGATAGTCGAAGTTGGCCTGCTCGGCGGCGTTGTCCTGATAAGATTCCATCTTGAGAGCCTTTTCCTTGGCAAGACAAACGTCCACGCAGTTACCGCAACCGGTACAGTCGGCAACAGAAACGCTAAGGGCGTACTTGTACTGCTTGAGGTTGGCCTTGCCGTCTGCGAGCTTGAGACCTGCGGGCACGGAAGCGGCCTCTTCTTCGGTCAGGAGGAAAGGACGTATTGCAGCGTGAGGGCAGACAAAAGCACAGGTGTTGCACTGGATACACTTCTCGGCATCCCAGACAGGCACGTTGACAGCTACGCCGCGTTTCTCGTAAGCGGCGGTGCCAGCGGGCATTGTGCCGTCTTTCCAAGGCATGAAAGCGCTCACGGGGAGAGTATCGCCGCATTGTGCGTTGACCACGTCGGCAATCTCCTTGACGAATGCGGGCGCAAGCCTCTTGGCATTAGGATTCTCGAATTTTGCGGAGATATTCGCCCACTCGGCAGGAACCTTGACCTCGGTGTACTCACCACCGCGGTCGATTGCGGCGTAGTTCATGTTGACCACGTTCTCGCCCTTCTTGCCGTAGCTCTTGAGGGCAGCGTCCTTCATGTACTTGACAGCGTCGTCGGCAGGAATGATGCCGGTGATGCGGAAGAAGGCGCTCTGGAGGATGGTGTTGGTACGTCCGCCAAGGCCTATCTCGGCTGCGATCTTGGTGGCGTTGATTATGTAGAGCTTGATATGCTTGCGGCCGATCACGGCCTTAGCATGGTCGGGAATGTGCTTGAGGGTCTCTTCCTCGTCCCAGAGGGAGTTGAGCAAGAGGCTGCCGCCATCCTTGATGCCCTTGAGCACGTCGTACTTGTTAAGGTATGAAGGCACGTGGCAAGCCACGAAGTCGGGGGTTCCTACCAGGTAAGGAGCCTTGATGGGAGCCTTGCCGAAGCGCAGGTGCGAGCATGTGTAGCCGCCGGACTTCTTGGAGTCGTAGTCGAAGTATGCCTGGCTGTAAAGGTCGGTGTGCGAACCGATGATCTTGATGGTGTTCTTGTTGGCGCCCACTGTGCCGTCGGAACCGAGTCCGTAGAACTTGCATTCGGTGGTGCCGGGCTTGACGATAGAGATTTCCTCCTTAACGGGAAGACTCTTGAAGGTAACGTCGTCCACGATGCCGATGGTGAAGTCGGCCTTGGGTGCCTTGAGCTCGAGGTTGTCGAATACTGCCACGATCTGGGCGGGAGTAGTGTCCTTGGAAGACAGTCCGTAGCGGCCGCCGATTACCAGAGGTGCGTTCTCCTTGCCCTGGAAGAGGGCCTTCACGTCAAGGAAGAGGGGCTCGCCAAGTGCGCCGGGCTCTTTGGTGCGGTCGAGAACCGCAATCTTCTTGACGCTGGCGGGGAGCACTTTGAGGAAGTACTTCTCGGAGAAAGGACGATAGAGGTGGACGGTAACAAGACCGTATTTGTGCCCCTTGGCTGCAAGGTAATCGATAGTTTCACGAATGGTTTCGGTTACGGAACCCATGGCCACTATCACATTCTCGGCCTGAGGGTCGCCGTAGTACTCGAAGGGCCTGTAGCTGCGGCCGGTCAGCTCGCTGATTTCTCCCATATAGCGGGCCACGATGTCGGGAATGGCATCGTATGCCTGGTTGCGCGATTCCACAGCCTGGAAATAGACGTCTCCGTTCTGGGCGGTACCGCGGGTGACGGGAGCGTCGGGATTAAGTGCGCGTGCGCGGAAATTATCAAGGGCCTTCTGGCTTACCATGCCGCGGAGAGCGTCCTCGTCGAGAGCTTCAATTTTCTGAATCTCGTGGGATGTGCGGAAACCGTCGAAGAAGTGCAGGAAAGGAATGCTTGATTTAATGGTAGAGAGGTGCGCGACGGCTGCCATGTCCTGGGCTTCCTGGACGGAGCCGGAAGCGAGCATTGCGAAGCCTGTCTGGCGGCATGCCATAACGTCCTGATGGTCACCGAAGATGGAGAGGGCGTGCGATGCGAGGGCGCGGGCCGATACGTGGAATACTGCAGGGAGCATTTCGCCTGCTATTTTGTACATATTGGGGATCATCAACAGCAGACCCTGGGATGCAGTGAAGGTGCTGGTGAGGGCGCCGGCCTGGAGAGAGCCGTGAACGGCGCCGGCGGCACCGGCCTCGCTCTGCATCTCGGTCACTTTAACAGTCTCGCCCCAGAGGTTCTTTTTGCCCTGGGCAGCCCACTCGTCGATGTTTTCCGCCATTGTGGAGGAAGGTGTGATGGGGTAGATAGCAGCGTGCTCGCTGAAAAGGTAAGCGATGTTGCTTGCTGCCTGATTACCGTCACAGGTGATGAATTTCTTTTGTGCCATGTGTGTTAAAATATGTGAATGTTATTGAATTCCTTGTATTGTAATGCCCTCCAAGCCTTTGGAGATGCGGCTCACGAGCCCTTGGAGTACGGAGCCGGGGCCGATTTCGGTAAAGTCGGTGGCGCCGTCATCAAGCATCGCTTTCACGCTTTGGGTCCAGCGCACGGGCGAAGTGAGCTGGGAGAGCAGGTTGGCCTTGATACGTGCGGGGTCGGTCTCCGCCTTGGCGCTCACGTTCTGGTACACGGGGCAGGAGGGTATGCTGAATGATGTCTTTTCTATGGCCTGAGCCAGCTCCGTGCGGGCTTCTTCCATAAGAGGGGAGTGGAAAGCTCCGCTGACGCTCAGGGGAAGAGCCCTTTTGGCACCGGCCTCCTTAAGGGCGGCGCAGGCTGATGACACAGCCTCGCTCTCGCCGGAGATAACAATCTGTCCTTCGCAGTTGTAATTTGCGGGGACGACCGTGCCGGGTATGGCCTTGCATACCTGCTCGATGGTCTCGGCCGGGAGGGCGATGATTGCCGCCATGGCGCCGGGATGGAGCTCGCAGCAGCGCTGCATGGCGCTTGCCCTTGCGGCTACGAGGCGCAGCCCGTCCTCAAAAGACACGGCACCGGCGGCCACCAGGGCACTGAATTCGCCCAGCGAGTGACCGCCGACCATATCGGGTATGGGGAGAGGGCTGCATCCGGCCAGTGTGACCGAATGCAGGAAGATGGCCGGCTGTGTGACACGCGTTTGCCTGAGCTCCTCGTCGGAGCCCTCGAACATAATGTCGGTTATGCGGAATCCCAGTATTTCATTGGCTCTTTCCATCAGGGAACGGGCTTCGGCGCTGCTTTGATACAGCTCCTTGCCCATACCGATAAACTGGGAGCCTTGACCGGGAAAAACAAATGCTCGTTTCATTCTTACAAAATTACGTATTTTTTATTATTTTTGCAATGCCGTTTAATGCGCCCTTAGTTTAATGGATAAAATTTAGGATTCCGGTTCCTACGATAGGCGTTCGATTCGCCTAGGGCGTACAAGATTTAAAGCATTTTTTTCGGTAAAGTTTTGCTGTTTTTTAAAGGGGTGTGACGAAAATCGTCTTATCTTGCCGGCAAAACCATTAGCTATGAAAAAGATGCTTCTTTGTTTAATTGCGGCCGTCTCCATGATGTCGGCCTCTTGTGAAGCCCTGATGCAGCCGTTCGGGCGCCAGGGAATACTTCAGATCCGCTTCGCCGACGGTACTCTGCCCTCAACAAGGGCTGCCTTTCCCGACACCAACGACTTTCTGCTTACGGTCAGCGATTCCAAGGGCAAGATTATCTACGAAGGTACCTACGGCGCGTCCCAGGAGAGTTTCACCCTCGACGAAGGCACTTATACCGTAAATGCCCGGTCCTGTGATTTTTCGGCTCCGCTTTTCGATTCGCCGCAATGGGGAGACACCCAGGTGGCCTCGGTCAAAGCCGGCAAGACCACGGTAGTGACCCTTGCGTGCGTACAACTTAATTCGGGCATACGCCTGCGCATAGCATCGACATTCATTACCGCATATCCGGGGGCGACGCTTTTCCTCAAATCTGCAGTCGGCAAATTGATGTACGGTTACAAAGCAACCCGGATAGCATATTTCCAGCCAGGTACGGTCATTCTGGAGATGAATGACGGGGGCGTGGAGACTACTCTTTTCTCAAGGCGCCTTGAGCCTCAGCAAGTCCTGACACTTGGAGTAAATGTGGATGGCAAAAGCTCCAGGAACGGAATAGTCGTCCAGGTGGATACTACACGTAACTGGACTAAGGAAGACATCACTGTCGGAGGTGGCGGAGACAACGCCGGGTTCGATATGGAAAAGGCATATAGCGTAAGCGAGGCCAAGTCACACGCCGGCGAAGAAGACGTATGGGTTTACGGCTACATTGTAGGCGGGGATTTGTCTTCAAGCAAATGCTCGTTTTCGCCTCCATTCTCGTCGCGCACTAACCTGGTCCTGGCTACTAAATCCTCCTGCAAAGACAAGTCTTTGTGCATGTCGGTCCAGCTCGCGAAAGGCAATGTCAGGGACAATCTGAATTTGGTTGACCATCCTTCCCTGGTAGGCAGGCAAATCTTTATAAAAGGAACGATAGTAGAAGCTTATTACGGAATACCCGGAGTGCAGAATATCTCTGATTATCAATTAAAAGAGTAAAAAAAGATCCTATAGGTAAAATTCACGGGGCGCTTGCATCACTGCGAGCGCCCCGCTACTTAACCTAAACTTAAACTATGAAAAACTTCGCCGTAAAGATATATCTTTTTTTTATACATGCAAAAAAAAATGATTGTTTTTTTCTAACTTTGTGAAAATTAGTTAGTGTAATATGAAACGATTCATTTTCACCGCTTTAGCGGTTTGCATCGCGGCCATTTCGTGCAATAAGTACGAAACCGTGCCCAACGACCCTCTGGGAACTAAAATCTACACTCTCGACAATGGCATGAAGGTGTTTATGTCGGTTAACAAAGAGCAACCCCGCATTCAGACCTACATTGCCGTCAAGGTGGGAAGCAAGAACGATCCTTCCGAGACCACGGGACTTGCCCATTACTTTGAGCATCTTATGTTCAAGGGCACCGAGAATTTCGGCACCACTGATTACGCAGCCGAAAAGCCCCTCCTGGACGAGATTGAGCAGCTGTTTGAACAGTACCGCAAGACCGAAGACCCGGCCGAGCGTGCAGCCATATACCACCGTATCGACTCAGTAAGCTACGAAGCCTCCAAGATAGCCATCCCCAATGAGTACGACAAGCTCATGTCCATGATCGGAGCCGACGGCACCAATGCTTTTACCAGCGATGACGAAACCGTGTACGTCGAGGACATTCCCTCCAACCAGATCGACAACTGGGCCCGCATCCAGGCCGACCGTTTCCGTCACGGAGTTATTCGCGGTTTCCATACCGAACTTGAGACCATCTATGAGGAAAAGAATATGTCCCTTACCCAGGACAGCCGCAAGATCTGGGAAGTAATTGCCCAGGCCCTTTTCCCTCACCATCCTTATGGCCAGCAGACCACTCTCGGCAGCCAGGAGCATCTCAAGAATCCTTCCATTACCAACGTCAAGAAATACCACGACCAGTACTATGTCCCCAACAACATAGCCGTTTGCGTATCGGGTGATTTTAATCCTGACGAGATGGTCAAGATCCTGAAGAAATACTTCGGAGACTGGAAACCCAATCCTTCCATCCCTGTCCTCGAGTACGAGCAGGAAGAGCCTATCACCGAACCTATAGTCAAGGAAGTATTCGGCAAAGAGGCAGAGAGCATCGCCCTTGCCTGGAGGCTCCCCGGCGCTACCGACCTTAAGAACTGCGCCGTGGCCGAGATTGCTGGCTCTGTTCTGTACAATGGCCAGGCCGGTCTTATCGACCTCGACATTAACCAGCAGCAGAAAGCTTTGTTCATGTATTCGGGTGCAAGCATTCAGCCCGATTACGGCCAGTTCATCATCATGGCCCGCCCCAAGCAGGGGCAGTCGCTTGACGAACTCCGCCAAATGGCTGTGGAAGAGGTCTCCAAACTCGCTGAAGGCGATTTCGACGAGTCGCTTATCAGCGCTACCATCAATAATATCAAGCTCTCCAAGATGCGCCAGCTGGAGAACAACAGCTCCCGCGCAATGGCTTACGTGGATGCATTCATCAATGGTGTTGACTGGAAAGATGCAGCCACCGAAATCGAGCGCTACGAGGCCGTCACCAAGGATGATATAGTTTCCTGGGCCAAGGAATTCATCGACGACGACAATTATGCCGTGGTTTACAAGCGCCAGGGCGAGGATACCAGCGTCCAGAAGATTTCCGCACCGAAGATTACTCCTATCGTTTCCAACCGTGACGCCCAGAGCGATTTCCTCAAGGAGATCAAAAACACCAAGGTTAAGCCCATCGAGCCCGTGTTTGTGAACTTCAGCAAAGATATGTCCAAGTTCCAGCTTGCCGAGGGCGTGGATGTCCTCTACAAGAAGAACGACATCAACGACGTGTTCTCGCTCGAGATGGTTTATAACACCGGTACCGAGAATAATCCCGCTTTGGGAATGGCTTTCGATTACCTGCAGTACCTCGGAACCGCCGACAAGAGCGCCGAAGACATCGCCGCCCGCCTGTATGAGCTGGCTTGCAGCTTCTCCTTCTCTTCCGGCGCCAACCAGACCTCTGTGCGCATTTCTGGCCTTAGCGAGAATATGGCCGAAGCCCTTTCGATTGTACGTGACCTGGCTGCCAATGCGGTTCCCGATGAGGATATTCTTGCCAACCTTAAGGCCGATGCTTTCAAGTCGCGCTCCGATAGCAAAAAGAGCCAGCGCAGCTGCTACTCAGCCCTTGTATCTTATGTGACATATGGCCCCGAGTTCGTCAAGCGCACTCATCTGAGCGATGCTGCTCTTGCCGCACTTACTTCCGAAGACTTGCTAAAGGCTGTCTCCGACGTGCTTTCCAATGGCTGCGAGGTGCTGTATTACGGCCCTATGTCAGAGGCCGAGGTTAAAGAGGCAGTTCCTTTCGAGGGTACTTATACCCAGCTCCCCGAGATCTATCCCGAGCAGCTCCAGACCCCCGAGAGCGTGGTTTACTTGGCACAGTATGACGCCCCTCAGATTTACTATCAGCAGTACTCCAACCGCGGCGAGAAATTCGACGCTGCCAGCGAGCCTGTGAGGACTCTGTACAACGAGTACTTCGGCGGCGGAATGAACGCTATAGTGTTCCAGGAGATGAGAGAGGCCCGCGGCCTGGCTTACAGCGCCAATGCAAGGCTCCGCGATCCTGTCTGCAAGGATGGGACATTCTCCTTCTCGGCTTTCATCGCCACCCAGAACGACAAGATGCAACAGGCTGTCGAAGCATTTGACGATATCATCAACAACATGCCTGAGTCCGACGCTGCGTTCGCCGTGGCCAAGGATGCTCTTGACAGCCGCTTCCGTACCCAGCGTACAACCGGCCGCAGCGTTCTCGGCGAGTATCGCTACTGCCGTCGCATGGGCTTGGAGGAACCGCTTGACAAGGCTGTGTTTGAGGCCCTGCCTTCACTTACCTTCGAGGATGTAAAAGCAGCTCAGGAACAGTGGATCAAGGGACGCACATATGCATATGCCATCCTGGGTGACATCAAGGATCTGGATTCCGATTTCCTCAAGACCCTCGGTCCCGTTAAGATTGTAACGCTTGAAGAGATATTCGGATACTAGAGTAACTCGTCAGGCATTTCCACAGGGACGCCGGTACCGCGGACAAGCGGCATGCCGGCGTCCCTTTTTTTCAGGCTGACCGAAAGAACTGCTTATTAATACGGCTAAAGTGTTTGTGCAAATATAGCAAAAGTCCCGGACTCGCTTGAGACCGGGACTTTCATCTGAAGAATGCAAGACTAGAATTCGTATCCCAGTCTCAAGCCTACTGCATGGTAAGAAGTGTTGGCTGCGGCTACGCTTTGGAAAATGTAGGTCACACCGGCAATGAAATTATTGCGGGGACCGCCTACACGTACGCCCACGGTAGGTGAAGCATAGAAACCCTCGGGTATCGAGTAACCCAGGTCGACGCTCCACCAGGGAACCGACATCCTGGACTCCTGCGAGATGACATTGCCGCGGACGTCCAGATAAACGGGCAGAGACACTGCACCTCCGCTGAAACCGTAACCGGGAGCACCGGCGAGGGCCAGCCTTGGCGAAATACCCAGACCGAGCTTTATGAATTCATTGAAGCGGTAACCTCCGATTAGGTCCACTTGAGCGATGGGGAAAGACGCGCTTTTGCCGAACGCCATCGCACCCGTTGCCTGAGCGGCGAACCAAAGACCCTGGTCGAGGCTGGGGAAGTCGATGTATTTTGCCCTCTTGGGCTCATCGGGCAGAGTGTATCCCGAATGCTTGGCCTGGCCCATAAGGGTGGCGGGAAGCAGCATCAGCGCAAAGCTGAAGGCGAGTAAAAACTTTCTCATAGCAACCCGTCTTCTTTAAGTCTGGCACGAAGCTGCGGCACAAGGACCCTGACCGTAGTTCCTACGGATACGTCCCTGAAATTGCGTTTGACACGGGTAGAACCTGCGCGCTTATCTTCCATGCTAATGTACTTGCGGTATTCTCCGCGGTCCATAAAGAAGATGTCGAAGTAGTCCTGGTAACGCTGGCGGGCATTAACCTCGGTCATAATGGGGCGCATGTTGTAATCGGTGTTGCCGCGGGTCACACCCTTGAACAGCACGTCATACACGGCCTGTTTCTTGGCCTGCTCGAGAGCATCGGTACGGTTGCGTCCGGTTCCCCATACGCGTAGCGTGAGGCTGCCGTCCATCTCTTTGCTGATGCACTCGGTCTCCTGTGCGAATGCTCCTGCTGAGAGGAGCAGTGCAAGCATTGCAAATACTAACTTTTTCATATCACCACCAGCCGAAGCTGTTCATGTTGTAATAATTGACAGGACGCTTGGCCATGGCTTTGCCGACCTCCGCCATTGCGGAAATCCTCTGGCTCTCAAGGCTCACGTGAGCGTCGAACTTCTTCATTTCGAAATTCCACTCCCTGTTGTCGAGCTCCTTGACCCTCTTGGCTATGTTCTCGGAAAGAGCCATAGCTCCGGGTACTGCGGATGACAGGGGATGAATCTGTGAGAGATAGCCGGCGGCCTCGTTGGCGCCGCTCCAGTGCTGGTTGGCATTCCAGACGTGGGTAGCCATGTTCAGGAGCTGTGCTCCCTCGATGTCTATCTTCTGCTGGAAAATCTGCTCCGCTGCCCTCATGGCCTTATCGAAAGCGTCTTTGCATACCGTGGGGACAGTAAAGAGCAGGGCGATGGCCTCATCGTACTTGTCCTGTCCGGCGAGAGCGTTGGCCTCGCTGATAAGGAAGTCGATCTGGGTGTTGTACCACTCGATGATGCGGGTCTTGCCGGTCTCGATGAAACGCTGTACTTCGGGGGAGTTGGCCTTGAGCATCTTCACTGCCTGCATGTAAGCCTTGGTGGCGTTGGTGCCGGCTCCCTTGATAGGATTCAGGGCGCAGGTGGCATAGAGCGTGCCGGTGGCGGCATCGCCGATGTACAGTGTGGGGCTAAGGGTATAAGCCTGCATTGGCGGAGTGGTAGCGGTCACGTCGTGGCTCAGCTCAACCATATTTGCGGTAATGATGAAACGGGGGTCGAAGCTGTCGCCGGCCAGGCCGTTCTGGGTGACGATCTGGGTGAGCTTGTTGAGCACCACATTGGATGCTGCGGCAGGAATGTAGCTGTTCTCCAGGATTACCGGAGTCAGGGCAATGCGGCCCATGTCATCCATCTTGCCCTGGTTGTTTTGGGCAAAAGACGTAACGACCGCCGCAGCCAGAATAATGCTAGCAATTATCTTTTTCATATTCATTCGCTATTTGTCGCCTACGGTAATCCAAACGTCGCCAAGTCCTCTGGGGGAGGAACCTACAGTAACGTTGAGTTTCTTCTTGAGTTCGCGTACGAGCGGCTTTACGTAGTCGTCGGCGTCGATAGCCACGTCACGGCCCCTGCGGTTCTGAGCGTACAGAGGGATGCGTACCTGGTTGAAACGAAGGCGGTTGGCCGAACTTGCAGCAGTGGTGAAACGGCCTTCGACAGTATTGTCCTGGAGCCATTCCTCAATCCACTCGCCGAATTCGTAATCTTCGCCGTCAATCACGATATCGTCGTCAAAGTAGAACGGGCAGTTGTCGTAACGCACGAAAGTGATGGAAACCTCGCGGCCGTTGGCGAACAAGTCGTCGAAATAGTGCTGCAGACCGCTGAGGAAGTTGTCCTTGAAGCTCAGTACGCATTCTTCCAGCAGGGAAGTCATGGGTACGTTGGCGGCTGTGCTCACGCCGGTGTTGCCGGAGATGATTTTGGAAGAATAGGCGTCGATTGCCTGAAGATTGAAGCTGACCTGCTTCTGGGGACCGACACGGTGGATTTCGTAGTCGAGGTCGAGGATGATGTCGGGCCTTGCGGTACGGCGAAGCCTCTCGAGGGGAGTCTCTTCGACTTCACCTCCGTTGCGGCCGGTCATCATCGCCATTTCGGCGTCTTCGGTCTGAAGCCTCTTGAGCTCCTGCTCGAGGCTCTGGATGGGGAAGTCATTCTTGGCCATGAAATCGGCCATAGCTGAAACGAGGGTGCGGATGTCGGCATTCTCCTTCATCGCCCTGGAATAGTCGGGGGAAGTTACGGTCTCTCCCATCGCGTTAACTGTCTGGACGTATCCGTAACGCTCGCAGAACGCATCTGCGGGGACAACCATAATCGTGGGCTTCTTGGCCTGGGACCAGCCGACCAGCTGGCAGGCAAGCAGCAGTGCTGCGATCAACAAAGATTTTTTCATATCCTAGAATCCGGAACTGAGTTTACGTGCAACGCCGTCGGCCTCGAGCTTGCGCTTGAGGTTGTCGTACATTACCTGGACATAGATGCCCACCTTGTAGCCGCCCTTGACTTTGCGCCTGTCGGTGCCGGAAGGAACGCCGTCAGTAGTCATGCTCACATATGCGAGGTAAGGGCCGCCGGGGGCGAAGAAAGTCTGGAAATAATCTTCGTGGGTTTCCAGAGTGTTGGGATTGGGGCAGATAGGAGGTGTGCTCATAGCGGTCGCGCATCCGGGAAGTCCCCTGAAGATGCAAGCGTGGACGGCATTCTCCTTTGCCGCCATGGTGGCTGCGTCGACCGTTTTGCCGAAGCCCCAGACCTTGACGAACTTGGTGCCGTCGACACCTACTTTCTCGGTGGTGATTTCGTAGTTATCCCAGCTTTTGAAAGACTTTCTGCGGTCTTTGCTCTGGGCGTTAGCGCTCACTGCCGAGAATGTCATCAGCAGTGTGAGTGCGATCATAAGTGTTTTTCTCATATTGCACTAAAAAATTAGAATGTCCATTTAAGTCCGAACTGTGCTCCGAGGCCGCTTTTGTGCGGGTGGGACAGGTTCTGGTTATACATCTTATACAGGCTTCCCTGAATAAACTCGGGGTTTACGTCATAGCAAACCTTGGCAATGACTTGCAAGGGGTATGCCACATTTATCGCGGCCCTTACGCCGGGCTCCAGGACAAGGGCGGATTCGCGGAGGAAACGGTCTTCCGACTTGTCGGCCATCGAGTATCCCATATGGTCCAAAGCAACGAGAGCATAGGGGGCGATTTCGATAAAACGGGTGAGGTGCAGACCATATGCGAAACCGATTCCGAAGTAAATGGGCAAATAGTTTGAATTGCCGTCGGCAACGTCAAATCCCAACGAAAGTAATGCATAGGACATAGTGCCCACATTGCTGACATTGGCCAGGTAGTCGAGGTCAACTGCAATTGAAGTACCCATGCTTCCGACTTTCAGCCCGGCTATTGCTCCGATACGGCTGTCGTTGCTCTGTTTGATTGTCCATCCCTCGTCGATGTTGGACAGGCCCGAAATCTGGTAGAACTTGGAAGGGTCGGTTTCGCCTATCGACATGCCGCTGTTGCTGGAAATCTCGGTAGCGCGCAGGAAGCCGCGGGGGACAGACCTCAGGTTGCCGTTGCGGTCTTCGGTATAGGAGTAAGCGCGGTAGCGGTCACCGTTGCGCAGGCCTTCTTTAGTGCCGATCTTTGCCCTGAGAGGGCGCTTGCCTATTATGGTAACAGCCACCTCCCACGCAGGAATGCGACTTTCGAGGTTGAAAATCAAGTCGGATATGCAGGAATGCATAGCTTCCTCCAAAGTGGATGCGCTGCTTGAAGAGCTCGCTTCGGCTACGGGAATCATAGGTATGTCGAGATTCTGGAAAGCGACTCTTTTGGCCTGCTTGACGGCATCGCTGTCGTCATCATAAATCCAGCATTTCTCGTAGAAATCGTTCAGGGAATCACTGTCAAGGCCGATCTTGTAGGCGAATGCCTTGGCATTGGTGCTCCAGTGAACGTTGCCTCTCTGGTCGGTGTCCCTTTCGATTTTGCTGAAGTCGGTCACCACTATGTAGCTGCCGCTGACCAGGGCATGTCCGAGGTCGCCCAGGGCGTCGGTGCCCACGCGTGCAGCACGGGCGTTGATAACGTCCTGGTCTTTAGCGTCGTAGTTGCCGCGGTACCGCACGGTTTTGTCGTCCATCATGCCGTTGGAGTCACGGTTGAAGATAGATGCAAGAATCTCACGGGCAAACCCTACTTTGCCGACAGCCTCGTTCACTTCTGTCTGATAGACAGATTCGCTGCGTGTCTTGTAGGCCTTGACGGTTTTGGTCTTCAGGTCGTTGATGTCGAATTTCTCGCTTGGCTTGTAGGATTTGACAACGGAAGCGGCCTGGGAATCGTACGAATCGCCCCTGAGCAAAGCCACCATCGAAATACTGTTGCGGTTGTAATCGCTGGTTACCACTTCCTTTATTTTTTCCTGTCCCGTCGCTGCAGGAATCAGAAGGAAGAGAGAAAGAGCGGAAATGAAGATTTTCTTGATCATAAAAGTTATTTGTTTGAGATAATATCGGGTAATGCGGTCAGTTTATATCCAAGGCGGTACAGCTCGGCGCACGCTCCTATGCGGAACATGGTCCCGTAGATGCGCGCGAGGGCATAGAAACCCTCTTTGCTCCAGGTCTCGATGGCCTCGTGCCGGAGAAGCCCCATGGCCGCGAGGGCGCAACTGTCGAAAGTTTGGGACACCTTCTTTGCGTAATCGGCTTTCAGATGGAGGCAGGGACCGAGTATGTACTCGTCCATGTCATCCCAGCCGCGGGGACCGTAGTAACTCTTGTAAGGCTTGTCCTTGGCGGCCTGCCAGTCGGTGTCCCAGTCGTTAGCGACGCCCATTCCCAGGAAGGCGGCCCAGGCTATGGCGGCTTCGGGGTAAGAGTTGAAGTTCTCGACTGCGTCGGCGATGTAGTCTTTTGCGAAAGAAGACCATTTGCTTTCGATGTCGGAAGACGAAAGCAATTCAGCGCCGCAGATTCCGGCGTTCCTGCACAGCTTCAGGAGCCCGTCTTGCAAGGTATCCTGAAAGGAATCGAGTCTCTGAACGTCCATAAAGTGTACAAATATAATAAAAATTGTTAATTTTGTGTTGTGACAGAACATATTGTACTATTGGCCGGAGGAGTCGGAAGCCGTCTTTTCCCCATCAGCACCCCGGAGCGTCCCAAACAGTTCCTGGATTTGCTCGGGTGCGGAAAATCGTTGATCCGCATGACATATGAGCGCTTTCTTCAAGCCTCACCCGATGCGCATTTCTGGGTGGTGACAGGAGCAAATTATACCCGCCTTGTCCGGGAACAGATTCCCGAAATCCCGGAAGACCAAATACTTGCCGAACCAGTCGGGCGCAATACCGCTCCCTGTATCGCCTATGCTTGCCGGAAGATCAGCAAGCTGTATCCAGACGCCAATGTCGTAGTCGCCCCTTCTGATGCGTATGTGCCGGACAGCGCTGCTTTTGCGGCATCAATCCGCGAAGCGCTTGACTTTACCGCAGGGAGGGAGGCGGTAGTGTGCCTTGGTATCGCGCCGCGCTCGCCCCACACGGGATACGGTTATATCAAGGCCTCTGCGTTGCCCGGTAAGGTGGTCAAAGTGGAGGCGTTTAAAGAGAAGCCGGAGCTTTCGGTGGCGGAGCGTTATCTCTCCGAGGGCGGATATTGGTGGAACGCCGGCATCTTCGTGTGGAATGTCTGCACCATAGAAGGAGAGTTGAGACGCTACGCCCCGCAGATATGTGAAGTGATGGATGCGCTGGACCCCTCGTTCAATACTCCGTCTGAGCAGGATGCCCTTGAAGAATTATTCCCGCAGTGTCCCAAAATCAGCATCGACTATGCGGTAATGGAGCAATCGTCTGTGGTATATATGCTTGCGGCCGATTGGGAATGGAGCGATCTGGGGAGTTTTGAGGCCATTGAGCAGATTACAGGGCGGAACCCTTTAAAAAATATTTGAAAAAGTTTTGCAGATTTCGGAAAACATTCTATCTTTGCATTCCCAAACACAGAGGAGGACTCGTTAGCTCAGTTGGTAGAGCATCACACTTTTAATGTGGGGGTCTCGGGTTCGAGCCCCGAACGGGTCACAAAATTGAAACATTGCTTCCTTAGCTCAGTTGGTAGAGCACCTGACTCTTAATCAGGGTGTCTAGGGTTCGAGCCCCTAAGGGAGCACAAGTCTGAGGGCATAGCTCAGTTGGTTTAGAGCGCTTGCTTGACAGGCAAGAGGTCGACAGTTCAAATCTGTCTGTTCTCACAAAAGATGGAGCGGAAACGTTCCATCTTTTTTTTGTGAGAACGTATCCGTTTTGTAAATTTGCTGCAGATTACGGTGGCCCGGGAGGGCCTTAATAGGGAATCGGGTGAGAATCCCGGACTGTGCCCGCAGCTGTGTCATCCTTAACCGCTCCAAATTATGCCATTGAAGACAGCTCTTCGAGAAGGCTGGAGAGGGGAGAAGTCAGAAGACCTGCCGTAATCAAGTTGAACAGAGGGGCTCGGGGGCAAGCTCCGGTAAAACGCAGCAATAAATGAAAAAAGCATTTTCAGTGCTTTGTGCCGTGCTATGCGTAGCCGCGTGCACTAAAGATCTGGAGCCTTCTGCGGACATTCTTCTGGAGGGCGATGAATTGAATCTCAAGGGATTCGGCGGGAATTACCGAAAATTGTTCGTGCTGAATGAAGGCGGGATGGGAGCCAATAACGCTACCCTCGATGTTTTGCGCCTTCAGAGGGGAATGTACGTCAGGAGCGCTTTCCGAAAGATGAATCCTGCAGTATCCGGGGGCCTGGGTGACGTGGGCAACGACATCGCCCTACACGGTGAGGAACTGTGGATGGTGATTAACAATTCGGGAATCGTGGAAGTGGTTTCCGCCTTTGATGAGACTGAAATAGCCGCCATACCCGTGCCGACACCACGCAATATTGCTTTCGATGACAATTATGCCTATGTTACATCCTGGGCGGGCGCATATGCTTCCGGCACTTATGACGATAAAGGTGTTTACACCATAACCGATTCGTCTAATCCCAAAGGCTGCGTTTACCGCATAAACCTGAAAACCAAAAAGGTAGAGGGAACGGTCGAAGTCGGCCTCCAGCCTGAGGGGATTGCCTGCTACGGTGGACGGCTATATGTAGCCAACTCCGGAGGAATATCAAGTCAGCTTCCTCCTTTGTATGCGTATGACAATACCTTGAGCATCATCGATGCCGCCAGTTTTAGACTCGTTCAGACAATCGAAGTGGCGGTGAATCTCAAAAGTGTATGGTCCGATGGTAAAGGTGCCGTTTATGTTACTTCCATGGGAAATTTCTGGGATGCCCATACGGGGCTGTACGTCCTGTATGCAGATAATCCATCCAAAGTTGCCCTCGTAGGAAGCGGCACGGCAATCAAACCAGAAGCCCTGCATGTGAGTTGCTCATGCCTTGCAGACGGAGCGGTTTATTGCATAGGAACCGAAGATGAGTTTAACTGGAGCGTTCCTCACAAGTACTACATATGGTCCTGCAAAGTAACCGATTACGCTTCAGGAGAATGCACCATTTCCCTATATCCCCAGGCACTCTCGGGCACGCCCTATGGCATGACGATGGTAAAAGCGTCTGGGGCGGAAGCGGATTCCAAACACTATCTGGTGCTCGGGGATGCAGGCGACTATTTCAATCCCGGAACTGTAAGTTGTTATGCGCTGGAGTTCAATGACGGCGAAAAATACTGGAGCGTGAACGCCGGTGTGTGCCCCGGGCATTTTGCCATTTGGTAAACAAGCTCGATGCTCTCTATCCTCACTGTGCTTTGGGCTGCATTGTGCATGCAGACTCCGGATACCCTGGTGGCGGCTATGCTGTCGGCGCCAAGGGACCTGCCCACTTTGAAGCCTGCTGAGGAGATTAAGATCATTGGGGGCGAGGCTTGCGAGGCGGCGGGACTTTCCGAGGCCGTAAAACGTTTCACGGGCGTTCAGGTTAAAGACTACGGCGGCCTCGGAGGCCTTAAAACCATTAATGTACGCAGTCTGGGAAGCGAGCACGTGGGCGTATTCCTCGACGGCGTGCAGATAGACAACGCACAAAACATGCAAGTCGACCTCGGGCGGCTTTCCCTTGACGGGTTGAGTGATATTTCGTTGTACAACGCGCAAAAAAACGTGCGCCTTCAAAGTGCAAAAGAATACGCCTCCGGCCAGGCGCTTCACCTCGTCTCTTCCGCGCCACGTTCAGATGCCCTGCGGCTGCGCGTAAGGGGAGGGTCGTTCGGCACTTTCAATCCATCTATCGTGTGGGACAAGTGCCTGGGCCGTATCGGTTTGCGTGCCAGTGCCGGCTTTGTGGGCAGCAAAGGGAACTATAAATATCCATACTTCGATACAACCCTCGTACGCGAAAATGGCGACATCAAGAGTCTCAGGCTGGAGGCGCGAATATGCGGAACTCTGGACAAAAGTACCTGGGACGTTCATCTTTACGGATATGGCTCTGAAAGGGGATTCCCGGGACCTGTGATCCGCAGGGCTTCTGGCTTTCCTTTCAGCGCCGAGCGCCAGGCCGACCGTGACTTGTTTGCCCAGATGAGCTGGATCCAGGACTGGTCGGAGTATTGGTCTACTGCCATAAGGGCTAAGTACTCAAATAATTACACCCATTACGCAACGCATCCCGAGAAGAACCCCATGGCAATGCCATACGATATGCACTACCTCCAGCAATCAGCCTATTTTTCTGCCGTGCAGTCGTATGCAGCTGATTATAAGTGGTCGTTCGATCTTGCTGCAGACTTTCAGTGGAACGGTCTTAGGAGCGATGCTTTTCAGAGTCTGAATCCCAGACGCCTGTGCTTTACGGGAGCTCTTGCAGCCCGTTACAAGGCCGAATCGTTGAGATTCGGCGCTCATTTCGCATATCAGGGAGCCAGGGATGGCGGCGAAGGGGAGCCACGCCGCGCTTGGATGCCCTCTCTTAGCATCGCATGGGAGCCCCTGGAGTGGATGGAACTTGATGCATTTGCCAAGCGAAGTTACCGTCTCCCAAGTTTTAACGATTTATATTACAGCCTGATGGGGAATTCATCCCTAAAGCCCGAAAGCGCATTCCAAAGCGGACTTGATCTTTTCATTCATACCAACTCGGGGTCTTGGCGATGGGAGGGCAGGGTATCGCCGTATTACAACAGGGTGTCCGACAAAATCGTCGCCATTCCTACGGTGTCTCAGTTCCGCTGGACCATGCTGAACATCGGTCTTGCCGATATTGCCGGGCTGGACCTTAAAGCTTGCGCTACGTTGACCAAAAGCGATTTTTCAGCTTCCCTTACCCTCAGATACTCATACCAAAGCGCACTTGACCACAGTATGCCCGGGAGCCTTACTTACGGTAACCAGCTGCCATATATACCACGGCACAGTGCTTCCTCCGACCTTCTGCTGAAATGGCGTGCCTGGACGCTCAGCTGGAACACGCTTTATAATGGGGAGCGTTGGTCGCGCAGTGCCAACATTGCCGATTATCATATTGCGCCCTGGAGCGTTAGCGACGCTCAATTGTCACGCAGCTTTGAGCTGAATGCCTTGGGCAGGAAGATAAATGCAGCGGCTTCGCTTTTGGTTTCAAATGTATTCTCGTTCCGATACGAGATAGTACAGGGCTATCCTATGCCCGGACGGAGCATACTTGCCTCTGTAAGCTTTCAGATTTAGAACTGGAAATAGATAAATGGCTGGGTATCAGCAGTAACAAACTGATACAGAATAAACACCACAGCAGCAGCCACAGCCGCCATAAGCGGAATCGGAAGCTTTGCGAATCCCAAGCGGTAGCGCCTCTTCCACCTGGCAGGCAGCAAATGTATGACCATTCCGGCTATTACCAGCACAAACACTTTCCAATACCCCGCACACACGTCCGGAATGACGGAAATATCCCACGGCGAACCTATCTGCGACACCATGTTGCGGGCGGTTTCCCAAGCCACCTGATTGGCAGTTTCGGGATCCAGGTTGGAGCCGCTGCGGAAGAACAGGCGGGTGAATGTGATGAAGGTAAACGTTTGAGCTATAGCCCATACGGTGCCAAGCCAAGCGGTGGCCGAGTCGCGCTTGGTGGTAATGCTGACTCTCTTCGATCCTTTGACGGGCGTGCCGCCTATGCACATACGCACGCTGTCCATACCGCTTGACGGGGCTCCCATGGCATCGGGCCTGAACAGATGGTAGATGAAGCGCACCAGAGTTCCTGCAAACACCACCGCCATCCATACGCCCAGGATGCGCCATACCGGCTGAGGCTCGTAGCGGCACAGCGCTGCGAGGCCTATGGCGCAAAGGCCTGTAAGAAGCAGCCTCACGCCCCATTTCATATCCTTCCACAGGATATAGATTATCATGCCGATTCCGTTCAGTCCGCCCCAGATGATAAAATTCCAGCTTGCACCGTGCCACATACCGCCGAAGAGCATAGTAATGAAACGGTTGATGTTGGAGAAGAGCTTCTTGCGGCTGCTTTGCCTGAAGTGCGCGAGCAGCAGCATCGCGGCACCGAAGGCGACCAGGATCACCGATACTATCCAACTGCCCGAAAGGATGAGTGCAATAAGGGCAAAGAGCACTATCCAGAAATAAGTGCCGAACGAAGCATTCCTGTTACCGCCGAGGGGGATGTACAAATATGAGCGCAGCCAGCGGCTTAACGACATATGCCACCTGCGCCAGAAGTCCTGGGGGTTGGGAGCCTTGTATGGCGAATTGAAGTTCACGGGCAGATAAAAGCCCATCAGCATCGCAACGCCTATGGCGATATCGGTGTAGCCCGAGAAGTCGGCGTACACCTGCAGCGAATAGGCAAACAGAGCCGCAAGGTTCTCGAAACCGGTAAACAGCAGAGGATTGTCGAATACCCTGTCGATGAAATTGACGGCGATATAATCGCTAAGTATAATCTTCTTTGCCAGACCGTTAAGTATCCAAAAAGCCGCCACCCCAAACTGCCTGCGGCTGAGTGAGAACGGCTTGTAGAGCTGAGGAATGAACTCCGACGCCCTCACAATAGGGCCTGCGACCAACTGCGGGAAGAAACTCACGTAGAAGCCGAAATCGAGAATGTTCTTGACCGGCTTGACGTCTCCTCTGTAAACATCAACGCTGTAGCTGATAATCTGGAAGATAAAGAACGAAATGCCTACCGGGAGAACAATCTTGTCCACATCAAAGCGCTCGCTTCCAGAGATCATGTTACCTAACTGGGCGAAAACATCTACGACCTTGAACTCGGTACCGGTCAGGCTGTGAAGTACATCTGCCAGGAAGTAGGCATATTTAAAATAACACAGCAGTCCCAGGTCGATACAAACGCTAAGTATCAGCCACGCCTTGCGGGACAAGCTGCCTTGGGGCCTTTTGGACATCCGCCCTGCTATGAAAAAGTCGGAGCAGATGACGAACAACAGTATGAGTATGGAAAGTCCGCTGGTCTTATAATAGAAGAAAAGGCTTGCGAAGAACAGGAAGACGTTCCGCATGTGACGCTTGCTTCCCACCAAGGCAAACAGGGCATATACTACCCCGAAAAATGCCCAGAAATAGAACTGGGTGAAAATCAGTGGCGAAGACGGATCGTATGCAAACAGTTTCTCCAGCATCTCTCTTATTCACATTCCCGCATCAGAGCGGTGTACAACAAATCGCCCAGCAGCTCGTAACCCTCGCGGGTAAAGTGCAGCCTGTCATTCTTCATGAGCCCTGCCTCGCGCCAAGCTTCAGCGCTGCCGTTACCGCCCATAAGCTCAAATAAATCCCATACAGCACCATTATATTCGCCTGCAAGTTCGTACATGGCCTTCCGCACGGCAGTGCCGTTGTCGTTATGTACTATGCGACGCCTGTGCCAGCGCCAGGAGTCGTTGTTGGTTATGAAGATAAAGCCGCAGTCGGGCGACTGTTCCAGTATAATTTTCAGTAACTTACGATAGTTGCTCTTGAACCGTTCGGGGTTGAAATCTTCAGGCGGACAGGCTGAATCGTTTATTCCGAGTCCGAGTATCACAAGGTCGGGACGGACCTGGTTCAGTTCGCGTTCGAATTCCGGACAGCGCTCGGTCCAAGTTGTAGTGCGTGCACCGTTGACTCCGGTAGATACATATCTGACTCCGCCGGGCGCCTCTTCGGGCAGGATGCCCGTCACCATAAAATACTCTCCGTCTTTGAGCCTGGGCTCGACCACTATGCTATCCAGTTCGGTGGAGAACTCGGCGACGAAGCCTTTGATAAAAGGGTCCCTTTTGCAGCGGATGGTGTCGGAACCTGCTATGACATACGGTACTACTTCGTTACCGGACCCTTTGCCGAGAATATGGATCCCAGTCACTCCACGGGGGAGTTTGAGGCTGAAGCAGGCACAAGTGTCAGAAGTATATGCAGCAATCCCGGTAATGCCGTAGTCGGGCCTCACCGGCATCTTTCGGTTGGGGTTTGAACTCAGGCTGCCTATCCATTCTCCACTGTATCCGACACGGTAGGAACGGTCGAAATTGGTTCCTGCGAGAGGGTAGGGGAAAATGTATGCGCGGCCTCCGGCGGGGTAGTGCCCGAGAGAGTCGAAGTTATGCCGCATCCGGGAGGAAAACCAGCCCGCCTGGACGTGGGAGCCGCCTATATGCAAGATGGTTACGCCAAGGTCGGGGTAGTTTTTGCATTGGCGAAGCTTGTTGGCAAAACGAACGATTCCGCTGCGGTCACCGGGGAAACGCAGTACGGAACTGTCTGCGCTCACTTGTAAGTCCTGAGCTCCTGCGCAAATGCAGCAAAATGCCGCCAGAATTACTACGGCTACCTTTCTCATATCTTTCTGTTGCCCTTCTTGCGCCAGCTATAGTAATCGTAATAAAGCATCAGCGACTCGAAGAGCATGTTACCCATAGCTTCCGCCCCCTTAGGCGTAAAGTGCACATAGTCGGTGCCTGCAAGGGACGGACGCGCCTTAACCCATTTTACCATCGAGCCCTCTCCGCCCATAGCCGAATACAGGTCCCAGTAAGCGGCGCCAGCATTGTTGGCTGCGGCCTTGAGCGAATCTACCATCATCGGCAGGTGCGGATATGTGACCATGCGTCCCTTTACATTGACGGACATGTCGGAAGGACCGATGAAGAGAATGCAGGCGTTTGGCGCCAGTGAGTGTAAGTGCCTTATTTGCTTTTCGATAGATGTCTTGTACTCCGAGATTGCCTTTGGCGTTTTGCGGAAGGGCATGGAGTTTCCGCCGAACTGAAGGATAATCATGCGTACATTGTCGTTACGCACATATTCTTTGATTTGGGACGAGTTGATGCTGGTGAATATGGTTCCCGAGCAACCCCGCATGGGAATATTGTCGAGGCTCACGCCAAGGGTGTCGTCGAGTTGCATTCCGTAGATATCGGCGCTGCCCCAGGCCGAGAAGCGCACGCTGGTGCTGCTGTCGGGAAGATCGACCACGATTCGGGCCACTCCAGACGGGTCACTTACTTCCTGGAGCTTGTACTGCTTGCCGTTGCACTTTACATTCAGGCTTCCACCGATGTTTCCAGCAAGCAGGGTGAGGCGCTGGAAGTGCTTGCTGGGGGAAGTGCTTTTCTTGACAGAATTAATTGTAGTATAGACGCTTGTGTCCATCCTGGCGCACTGGCCCATAATGCCGTAGCGTCCGTCTCTGCGCCGTCCGCCTTCGCCGAATACCAGATAGCGGTAAAGATTGGCGGTTGAAGACTGGGATGCGCTGATGGTATAGTACGGACGCCCGAAAGGCATCAGACCGGGGCCGCCGCCCCCGAATTTGCTCTGGAGTCCGGTACGTATCGTGGATGAAATGCGGTCTTCCTCGATCTGGCTGTCGCCGTAGTGGAGAATTCGGACCGATTTATTGCCGGCGTTGTCCAAAGCCCTGAAGAAAGGGTCGAAAAGCGTTACGTCATCATCCGGGAAATGAATCCGGGCGGGATTATCCTTGAAATAGCTTTTGAACTTATTGTTCTCAGCAACCCGTATTTCCGACAATCTCTGCTCCAGAAGCTCCTCCGGTGAGGGTGAGGCAGGCTGCTTTGCCTTGGGAGCGAGAGAAGATGCAACTTCTTTAATGCCGGGGAATTGCAGCGATACTCCGCCCAGCTCTATTCCGTCTTCGGGAACTATCAGGCAGAGGCCCGCCAGAATGGCGTAAACCGCTATAATGAACAATAAAACTTTGACTCTCGACATTTCAGGGGGCAAATTTAAAACAAATTATTATATTTGTAAGGTTAAATGTAACACTTATGAAAACCAAAACTAAAGTAATTTCCATTATTGTCACACTTCTGCTCCTTGCTGCCGCAGGTTTCGTGTATTTCAAATTCTATTTCGTTCTCGGTGAGGGCGTCAAGGCCGGCGAGCTTAACCAGATAGTGTACAAAGGCTGGATATGGAAAACCTATGAGGGCCGTCTCATCCAGACCGGCTTCCGCGGCGCCAAAAAAGGCAACGGCATACAGTCAAACGAATTCAATTTCTCGGTTGTAGACAAGGCAGTAGCCGATTCGCTTATGCGTTGCAGCGGCAAGATGGTGGAATTACGTTACAAAGAATACAACGGCATGCTGCCGTGGCGTGGCATGCAGCACTATATTGTTTACGAGATCCTCTCCGTTGACGACGGGAAAGTTTCTTCTGAAATTCCTTATGTTGTAGGCGGAGAAGCGATATAGTGCCGTGGACAAAGTAAAAGTCATCGAAATAAAGAAGAGCGTCTTCGCGGACAACGACCGCGATGCCGATTCTTTGCGCTCGGAGCTGAAAAGCAAAGGCATTTACCTGCTTAATCTCATGTCTTCGCCGGGCAGCGGCAAGACCACCACTCTCATACGCACCATCAATCTGCTCAAGGATAAGCTGCGGATAGCGGTTATGGAGGCCGATATCGACAGCGATGTAGATGCCGTCATAATCAAAGAAGCTACCGGCATACAGTCCATTCAGCTGCACACCGGCGGAATGTGCCATCTTGACGCGGAAATGACCCGCCAGGGCCTTGACAACGTGATGCTGGAAGGCGTCGACCTTGTAATTCTCGAGAACGTGGGCAATTTGGTATGCCCAGCCGAGTTTGACACCGGCGCGGTTCGAAACGCCATGATCCTGTCTGTCCCCGAAGGGGATGACAAGCCCCTCAAATACCCCCTGATGTTCTCGGTCTGCGACCTTGTCATCATCAACAAAATGGATGTGCTGCCGTACTTCAATTTCGATCTGGAAAAGTGCAAGGAGTATGTAAAGATGCGAAATCCCCGGGCGCGTGTTATTCCGATATGCGCCTTGAACGGCGAAGGGGTGGAAGCATTCGCCGACTGGCTTCTGGAGGAAGTCACAAACTGGAAACAATAACTAATCACAATTAATAACACTGAACCAACATGCCTGAGATGTCAAGCAAATTTGTCCCCAAACACAAGGGCGACAAAAACCCGAATCCCAAGCTTTTAAAATTTGTCCGTCACGTAACCGACCGCATCCCCGGGAAAATCAAGATGACGACGGACGCTCCTGAATACTGGGGCCTTGCCTGCATCTTTGAAGACGAGATGGATGCCGTCACACGCGAAGCGGCTCTCGACTTGCTGCTGGATATGCTCCCGCCGAGTACATTCAAAGTCCGCAAGCATCACACTTACGCCCAGCTTCATGAAATGAACGCCAAGAGTCACTATACTCCTGACGACAAATCTCTTGACGATCTGCTCGACAAACTGTCCTATTTTGGAATGCTCGAGTACGATTACGGCGATAAATATACCGATGACGGCCCTGTACCCGGCACCACTTACAATAGGGAAGACCGCATATACTGGGTTCCTATGTTTGTCCCGGGCAGTGCCGAGTACACCAATATGAACACGGACCTCATGGACAAGCATCCAGAGCTTGCGATGTTTTTCGAACGCATGACTTTCCTCCCGCTTGAAAAAATCACTCCTATGGTCCCATTGGGCGGCTCAGGTATTGGCATGCATGTCATTCCGGTCGAAAAGGCTATCAGCATGGAGAACCAGTCGGTTGATATCGAGCATATCTCATACTGGCTCAAAAAGTACGAGGGCCATATCGGCGTCGGCATCTGTTCGTGCCGCTACGGCCGCAAGAAACTGGATGAAGGCTGTGCGGACGACTACCGTGACTGGTGCATAGGCGTGGGCGACATGGCAGACTACCTGCGTGAGACCGGACGCGGTCATGACATTACATACGATCAGGCCATGGCCATACTCCGCAAGGCGGAGGATCACGGTTTCGTGCACCAGATTACCAATATTGACGGCGAGGGTAAGATATTCGCCATTTGCAACTGCAACGTAAAGATATGCAATGCCCTGCGTACATCCCAGCTGTTCAATACGCCCAACATGAGCCGCAGTGCGTACGTTGCCAAGGTGGATCCAAAGAACTGCGTAGCCTGCGGACGGTGTGTGGAGTATTGTCCTGCCGGAGCAGTCAAACTTGGCCAGAAACTTTGCACCAAGCACGGCGAGCAGACATATCCCAAGCAGGAACTTCCCGACGCCGCCAAGTGGGGACCTCATAAATGGAATGAAGACTATCGCGACCGTAACCGTATAAACTGCTATCCTACAGGTACATCCCCTTGCAAGACAGCTTGCCCCGCGCACATTGCGGTGCAAGGATATCTGAAGAAGGCCGCCGAGGGCAAGTACCGCGAGGCGCTTGAACTGATCAAACGCGAGAATCCGTTCCCGGCAGTCTGCGGCCGCATCTGCAACCGCCGGTGCGAAGATGCCTGCACCCGCGGCACCATCGACCAGCCCATCGCAATCGATGCCGTCAAGAAATTCCTGGCCGAGCAAGACCTTCATGCCGAGACGCGTTTCGTCCCCGAAGTCAACATTTGCTCCAACGTCCAGGACCGCTGGGAAGAGAAGATCGCCATCGTCGGCGGCGGCCCAGCCGGCCTCAGCTGCGCTTATTACCTGGCTACCA